>Ga0194060_10000455_pt1 | contig 29963 bp, 18 predicted proteins | sample SepL225m_MetaG_FD_163427 | JGI IMG/M metagenome (GOLD analysis project Ga0194060, IMG submission 163427) | Anoxic zone freshwater microbial communities from boreal shield lake in IISD Experimental Lakes Area, Ontario, Canada - Sep2016-L222-5m | ecosystem: Environmental > Aquatic > Freshwater >...
TGGAGATAATTTAACTATAAGTATTTTTGAAACAACAGTTACGTATGAGATTGTTCTGAATGGTATATCTACAACAATACATACAGAAACAGTTACTGCTAACAAAAATTTTGTAATTGGTTTTACACTTTCAAAATTATCTTTGCTTGCCTATAGTAATATTTCTAAGTTTTTCCAAAATTTATCTTTGTTGTCTTTGTATGTTGCTGGAAATAATGAAAAATCTTTTAGTGGAAAAATATATAAAATAGGATTTGATTCTTTTTATAATAATAAAAAAATTAATAAAATAGATAATGGTGGATTTCTTAAAATTAGCGATTCTTCCACAATAACAAATGCTATAAAAAAAGAAAATAAAATTATATATACAGCAAACCATAATTTTATTATTGGTGATATAGTAAGCATAACTGAAACAACATCAAGCATTCCTAGTGAATTTAATTTAAGTAATAAAGTTATTACAAATGTAACAGACACAACATTTTCTATTATTGCATCGCCAAGTGGAACCTATACTTCTGGCGGTGTTGCACAAGTAACACAAGAAAACAGGGCAACAGGAATTCTTTCTCATACAGCAAACTATACATTAGTGCCAATTGATAAGTTTGGACTATTTTTTGCAGACATTGCTATTTCTGGTTATTGGCAAGACTATATGCCACTTACATATTTTGCAAAGTATGTAAAAAACAACTTAAATGAATTAGTATATGATTTAGATTTTCTTCAATTTAATTTAGACTATCCAGAACCAATTGAGACATTTCAAATATCAACAAGTGGAGACATAACATATCAAGATCTAAAAGATAAATTTTCTATACCCTATAAAAAAACATATCACTACTTAGATAACAGTGCATTGACTGGATGGGAAGATTATGACGCACTTAGGCTTGCACTTGTTGAAAAATCATATTATGATACAAGTAAATCTTCAATAAAATCTTTTATTTCTTTTCAAAATATAGTTGATGGCTCAAATAAAACTCTTACAGATTTTGATAATATTATTGATGCATTTTCATCATCAATTGTTGACCCAAATACAACTACTTTTAATTGGGAAGACTCTGCTTATTCAGTCGTAGATGGTTCTATAATTTATCCACCATTAAAAAATATTGAAGAAAGAGCAGTTGATTTTAACAATATTGGTCTTGTGTATCATTTAGAGTTTACAATTAATGGAATTAATCACAATAAGATTGGTTTGAAAAAACTCCAAATTGCATCTCAAGTTTTAAATGCAGTAGACTTTACACCACTTGGAACAAAGTATGGAATTGATATTTATCCTTATGCAAAAAGAGGACTGTACTATAATTTTAAAGAAAAAAATCCAATATCTACCTATAAAGGTAGCACCCCATACTTATATCTAACAAGACATTCTGGATGGAGACTTAGAGGTGATTTTGATTTAGAGTTAGATCGTGGTATATCAATACCAATAAACAAAGAAGCAATTAAAGATATTAAAGTAAACTCTATTCAAGTTTGGTGTAAATATACAGAAAAAACTTTTCCTAGTGGAGAAGTAAAATTTTTATCATTAGTATCAAAAGATACAACATATGACTTTTATTTTGATGCAGACCAAACACTAGAACGTGCAAAAATATTTGCTAAAGACAGAAATACTGGTATAGTTCAAAAACAATTTTTATACTATGTTAATGGTAATTTTACTAATAATCCATATATACTTCGTGAGGAATGGTCATCTCTAAGTATTGCATTTGGCTCACTTCTTGATTTTAACGAATATTCTGGTAGATTAAATCTAAATGGCCCTTTAATCTATAACAATATTTCATATTATCTATCAAGTAATCTTGAGCAAGAACAAAGAATTCAAACAAGAAGTTGGGTAGAAGTTAGAGAATCAACATGGGATTATTGGCAATCCACTGTGCCACCAGCAGATACTCTTTGGAATGATGTAAAGATTATATCTGTAAGCCAGTTTGCACTAGTTGATCCATCTGTAGGGTATGCAAAATATATAGGAAATGATAGAATAGTAGTAGATGATGGTATTGGTGGGTTATTAATTAATCCAAAACAGGTAATTGATAGTAATGATTATGACAATATTAAGGTATATGGAACCACAGAGTGGTTAAACAGCACACGTATAGCAGTATAATCTGGTATACTTATTGATATGGAAGCATCAGACAACCCACTAATTAGTAAAAAAACAGGTAAACCAATAGTAAGTAATGTTCGTCGCAAGGTTATTGATAAGCATTATGATTGGGGCCTTTACGTTTACAAAAAGTCTAATGGCAAATGGTTTACTGATGACAATGGTTCTATTCTAAATATCCCTTCAATGAAAGGCGATATTGGTCAAATTTCTAAATTAAAGCAAGCAGCAATATACAATGGAGATCCAGGGGATGGCAAAGCAATCTTTGTTCCAGGTCTCACTAGAGTCACAGAAGAAGAGTATTCAGAACAAATGGAAAGATTAAAACAAGGATTGATTCCTTCAATGAATGACCTTGGTGCATGGAAAGCAGCACAAGACACAGTTGACAAATATGGTAGGGGAGTTTTAGATGAGTGATGAACTAGAATATCAGTATGTGAGTGCTGCATTAAACACACAAGAACAAGAAGAAAGTATATTTAAGAAAAATGATCCATTTAATCAAGACTGGACATTGCTAAAAGATTTAGCAGGAATTGAACAAAACTTTAAAAGACGAACAGCCAGAAATATTGGAAAGGCTGTTGATACATATAGTTCAGCAGTAATGACAAGAAGTCAGCAACCAACAACTGCATATCTTGCATCAGCCAATTCTGATCAAACAGGACAAGATGGAACTGGTTCAAAAACAATTAATCCTGGAACAGTATATAGAAATGGTTACGGACTATTTGATGTAATCACTCCACCATATAACCTGTATGAACTTGCAAATTTTTATGATACTTCATTTGCTAATCATGCTGCTATAGATGCTAAGGTAGAAAATGTAGTTGGACTTGGATATCACTTTGAAATGAATGCCCAGACAATGATGAAACTTTCCTCTGCAACAGATGATGCAGCAGTAGAAAGAGCAAGAAATAGAATCGAAAGACTTAAAATTGATTCTAGAGAATGGATTGAAGGTCTAAATTCTGACGATAGTTTTACAACTATTATGGAAAAAATTTATACAGATGTTCAGGCAACTGGCAATGGATATCTTGAAGTTGGTCGTAAAGTAAATGGAGAGATTGGTTATATTGGTCATGTTCCATCAACAACTATGCGTGTGCGTAGATTGCGTGATGGCTTTGTACAAATCATTGGTCCAAGACTTGTTTACTTCCGTAATTTTGGGGCTAAGAATCAAAATCCATTAACAGATGATAATCGTCCCAATGAGATAATTCACTTTAAAGAATACTCTCCATTAAACACATACTATGGTGTTCCAGATATCATTGCAGCACTTCCTTCTCTTATTGGAGATCAATTAGCATCACAATACAATATTGATTATTTTGAAAATAAGGCTGTTCCAAGATATATTATTACTTTAAAGGGTGCAAAACTTTCTGCAGATGCAGAAGATAAGATGTTTAGATTCTTACAGACTGGTCTTAAATCTCAATCACATAGAACCTTGTATATCCCACTTCCTGGTGATACAGATACAACAAAAGTTGAATTCAAGATGGAGCCAATTGAAAATGGAATTCAAGATGGTTCATTTAAAGAGTACCGCAAGCAAAATCGTGATGATATTTTAATTGCTCATCAGGTTCCTATTTCAAAACTTGGTGGAGCAGATTCTGGAATTGCAGCAGCACTATCACAAGATAGAACATTCAAAGAGCAGGTCGCACGACCAGAACAAGAAAAAATTGAAAAAATTCTTTCTAAGATTTTTAAAGAATTTACAGACATAATTGAACTTAAGTTTAATGAATTAACACTTACAGACGAAATAGCACAATCACAAATTCTTGAAAGATATGTTAAGAATCAGATTATGCTTCCAAATGAGGCTCGTGAAATTCTTGATTTGCCACAAGCACCGCACGGAAACGATCCATTACAGTTGACTGCTCGTGCAGCAGCAGATGCAAGTGCTAATAGTGATAAGAATAGGGCAAGAGATGGGGAGAGGGCAAACAACTCTTCAGATAGTCCTGCAACTGTCGCTGGAAGAAATCCAAAAGGTGAAGGACGATCATCTCAATAATTGATACATGTAGTAAAATGTTTGGTATAATAGGAGTGATATGAACATAAATAAAGCACATTGGTCAACCGATGGTACAAATGTTCGTCTCTCAATGCCATTTGCAAAAGTGGACGAAGAGCGTAGAATTGTATCTGGTTTTGCTACTCTAGACAACCTAGATAAGCAAGATGACATTGTTACACAAGAAGCAAGTGTTGCAGCATTTGAAAAGTTCAAGGGCAACATTAGAGAAATGCATCAGCCACTAGCAGTAGGCAAACTAATGTCATTTAAGCAGGATCGTTATTTTGATCCAAACACAAAGAAGTTTTATAATGGTGTATATGTATCTGCATATATTTCAAAGGGTGCACAAGATACTTGGGAAAAGGTTCTTGATGGAACTCTATCAAGTTTTTCTATTGGTGGAAACATTCACAAGTGGGATGATGCTATTGACCAAAATACTCAAAAAGCAATACGTATCATTAAAGACTATGACCTATTTGAATTATCTTTAGTAGACTCTCCAGCAAACCAACTGGCAAATATTTTATCAGTACAAAAAAATGCTGATGGACAAACAACTGTAACAGGTTCTTCATCTGAAGTTGTTTTAGAAAATGTATTTTGGGATTCAGAGAATGGAATTGTTTCATTGTCAGAAGAAGAATCTGCGACTAGTCCAGTAGATGGAAGTCCAATGAAAAATATAGGTTTCGTTGAAAAAAGTGATAACGAAAAAACAGAAATGATAAAGTTCTTAGTTGATAGTGCTAAAGGCATTAAGACAATTAAGATGACAAAGGAGGTTAGTCCTATGACAGAAAATACAGACGTTTCAGTTGAGGATGTAAAGGTTGAAACAACAGTTGTTCCAATCGGATCAGAATCAGAAACACTAAATAGTTCAGAGGTCGCTCCAGAGACACAACCAGAAGAAGAGACACCAACACTTGATGCTTCATTGGCACAGTCTGAAGAAACTATTGGGGAACCAGTAGCAAATGATTCAGAAGCAGATGAACCACAAGATATTGTTGATGTTAAAAAGTCAGATACCGCTATCGCCGATGCAGTTTCAGACATGAAAACTTCTCTTACAAATGCCTTTGGCGATTTAGCAGCAACCATTAAATCTATTAATGACCAGGTTGCTGAGTTGAGCAAGTCCCTTTCGTCAGTAACTTCTGATGTTGCTAATGTAACAAAAGAAGTTCAAGACGTTAAGGAAAACTTTAACGAGTTTGGAAAGCGAGTAGATGCAGTAGAAACTGACACTGCTTTCCGCAAGTCTGGCGATCTTGGCGAGATCGTGCAGTTTGAACCTGTAAGGGTTCAGAAATCCCTATGGGGCGGTCGTTTCCTCAAAAATACCGACCTATTTAACTAATAAAAAATCACAGGAGGTGAAATATATGTCGGAACAAAATAATACAGAGATCGTAAAGAACTATCCATCATCAGATGCACCAGCAGGTGCACTTAACGGTGAAGGTTCATTTGCATCTGGAACAACAGTTGGAGACGCAACCCCAAACGGGTATGGCGTTCTTAGCAACATTCCAGTTGCGAACCTAGGTTCAACAAGCGGTCCTAACGCAGTAAACCCAACTGGTGTCGCAGGAGGAATCTTGCTACCAGAGCAGGCTCGTCGTTTCATTGACTACGTGTGGGATGCAACAGTTCTCGCCCAAGACGGTCGTAAGGTTACTATGAGAGCCAACACCATCGAACTTGAGAAGGTTAATGTTGGTGAGCGTGTTATTCGTGCTGCTGCTCAAGCATCATACGATTACACAAACACAGGTGCAACTTTTACAAAGGTTGAATTGACTACAAAGAAAATTCGTCTGGACTGGGAAGTTTCAACTGAGTCTCTAGAAGACAATATTGAGGGAGGTGCTCTTGAAGACCATATCGTTCGTTTGATGACAAATGCATTTGCAAATGACATCGAAGATCTCGCTATTAATGGCGATGGTTCAACAGGAGATTTCCTATCTATTATGAACGGTTTCGTAAGCCGTACAACAGCAGGTGGATCAGGTGCACATGAATCAATCGTAGAGGTTGTAGACAATAAGTGGACAACTGATGTTATGCAAAATATTATCTTGGCAATGCCACGCAAGTATCGTGCTCTCAAGCAAAACTTGAAGTTCTATGCTGGTACAGATGCATTCCAGGGAATTATCAAGCACAACGGTACACTTGCTGATGCAATTGCAGAAGCCTTTGCTGGTACTCCAGCAGGTACACCTGCAAACCGTCAAGCATACCTTGATGGATCAGCACAGACATTCGGTGGTGCTCGCACTACTCGTGTTCTGGGTGTAGATGTTCAAGAAGTTCCATACTACCCTGCAGGATATGTCGATTTGACATTCCCACAGAACCGTGTATGGGGATTCCAAAGAGACATCACTGTTAATCGTGAATACAAGCCAAAGAAGGATACAATTGAGTATACAGTCTTTGTTCGCTTTGGTATTCAGTGGGAAGAACTTGATGCAGTTGCTTATGCAGATGCTGCAGAAGATCTATAATTCTTAACACAACAAAGATAAGGGGGAGTAGAGTAAAATCTACTCCCTCTTTTCAATTAGGGAGATAGTAAATGTCTTATCAAAATAATGATGGCAATCAATTAAACGGCACTGGATCTTTTGCTGTAGGTGGCGTTGGTGGAGCAATTGTTATGGGGCCAAATGGATTAACCACTCAGATGATTTTGGGTAATTTAAATGGTGGAGCAAATATGGGAGAAACATCAGGACCAAATGCTGTAAATCCATCTGGAACACCAAATGGTATTAGGCATGCACAACAAAACAATTTTAGAAGTTCCAGAAAATAACTATATTCTGGTATAATAATCCTAGGAGGTAATCATGAAAGATTTTTTTAAATTCGAAGGTCAAGATAATGTTGATGATGTTTCAACAGATAACTATGACAATGAAGCAGCAATTGAAGAAGTAGATGTCCATGTTGAAGAAACACCAGTTTTGGAATATATTCCAGTAACTGAAAAAGTTGCATCAACCTTTACTTCAAGTTCTTCAGTAACAATTTACTCATTAAGAGATTTTGTTATCCCAGGAGTTGGTCCAATTAAAAAAGGATACAACACAGTTTCAAGTTTAGATCATGAAAAGTTAAAGCATATTAAGGCAATTCGTTTGGCTCGTCCAGATGAGATTGCAAGACGACAGAAATAAGGAGATACATAATGTCAGATTTATCAAATGATGCAACACCAGTTGCAGATGAAAGACAAGAAGCAATTCTTGAGGCAAAAGTATTTAATGAAGCATTGCAAGTAGAAATGGATAAGCAGCCAAAGCCTGCAAAGCCAGAACCAGTTGCAGAAGTAGATGATAGACAAGAAAATGTTCTTCGTGCAAAAGCATTTGTTAAGCCAGTTGTACCAAAGGTTGTAGCAAAGCCAACAAAAAAGCCAAAGGCAGTTGCAAATGTCCCACTTTATTCTTCAAAGAATATACACGTAGGTGCAACATTCTTAAAATTTGGTTACAATATTGTTACTGAAGAAGCAGCAGCAAAATGGTTAAAGTTCAAGGCAGTTAGAAAAGCAACTGCAGAAGAAGTTAAAACAGCCTACGGGAAATAATAGTGATAATTAGAAGAGTACCTCCATATCCAATTGATATAAAATACTCTGTTCCGCTTCCAAATACGGAATATTATTTTACAATTGAAAACTCGCCTAAGACAGTTGAGGCAGAGGTAACTATTATGTCTGATGCAGATTCCCAGATAACCTATACGCTTACTGGGGATTTCATCAAATATGATCATGACTATGCAGTTAATGTATATGAAATAAATTCTGATGCAGAAGAACATATTGTTGTTCAAGATATTTTAAATGTTATTCGACCATATGTTGATGTAAGAAGTTTAGTATCAACTGCCTCAGAAATAAAAGAATATGAAGACTATGAACTTCTTGCTAGAACAATTATCAATTCAATTATTGGACCACAAGGATTTTTGTTTGAAAAAAGTATTCTTGAAGTAGTAGGACAAGGAAATGATTACCTACCACTTTGGAATTTGGCATATAAGATTTTGCAAGTATACGAAAATTCAGAACTTGTTTATGATGCATCTCAAAACCCAACATATGTAAAGGGTGATTATGTCTATGGAATTACACAAGATCGTTCAGCAATATATAAAGACTTTATTGGAAATTCAGTAGGGTATCAAAATGGTGGTGCATATAATCGTTCAGAAAAAAAACCAACAAGACTTAGAAGAGCAGCATCAGATTCATTTAATCAGTTTAGTTCATTAGATACTCCAGAACTATCAATGGGTCAGACAACAGTTATGTTTCCTGAAGGAACAGACTACGTTATTTTTTATGAAACAGGGCATAGAGTTATTCCAAACGATATTCGTGATGCAACCGTAAGATTAATTGATGACATTAAATGTGGTAAATTAGATTATTACAAACGATCTATTGATTCATACCAAACAGATCAATTTACAATTACGTGGGATCAAAGACATCTTGATGGTACTGGTAATTTATTTGTTGATAAAGCATTGGAAAAATACACGACTTCAATTCGTAAACCATGGGTGATTTAAATGACTCATATTCCTTCAAACTGTGAAGAAACAGATCTTTATTTTCCTATGCTTGCAGATATTTATTACCCAATAATTACACAAGGACAATATAATGAAGTTAAGAAAAATTGGGTATTTGACAAAAGTGTAGCAATTAATGTCATGCCATATTCTAGAAAAGGTATGGGCGAAATTACACCACAAGTATTTCTTCAATACAAAGATACACTGATTGGAAGAGTTAGAACAGACATAAGAATTACTAGTCGTGAATCATCAGAAGCATTAACTAATATATTAATAACAAATATAAGAGCAAATTCAGGACAGGCCATTCATCTAGAGTCGGCTGGACCTAGAGCAGGTAAAGGAACTATTTATGAGATTGCATCATTTGATCCACACTTTGCTCCGTATGGAGATATAGATTTCTATTCATTAGTAATAAGAAGGTCAGAGAATCAGGCAGTAGAATAATGATAACAACATTAAATATGAAAGACTTTGATTCTAAAATGAATAACTTTATAGAATATTCAATAGGATTTTTAGATGGTATTCATTCTGCAAAACCAGTATTTTTTAAAGAATTAAGTTATGGAGTAGTTTTAGCACTTTCAAAATATATAGACTCAATGGCAAGAATGGATCCACAAGCACTGCATCATATTTATGAATGGTATCAGACTGGATCACCTGAAGCAAGATTGTTTAATTTAAAATCAACATCAAATAGTTCTGGTTTTATGGTTACATCATCTTTTAAACAATCAAAAACATTATCAAAAGATTCTCATCAAATTTTTGCAAACAAAGCAATGGTTATGGAAAATGGAATGCCAGTAACAATTACACCTAAAAAAGATGTTCTTGCATTTGAAATAGATGGAGAAATGGTTTTTACTAAAAAAAGTGTAACTGTAGCAAATCCTGGAGGTTCAAGGGTAAAAGGTTCTTATGAGCAAACATTTAATTCATTTTTTGATAATTACTTTTCACAATCATTTCTTTTATCATCTGGATTGTTAAATCATCTTGAGGATGTTTCAACATATAAAAATAACCTAAAACAAGGATCTTTAGGCGGTAGATCAGTTGGAATAAAAACAGGGTACCAATGGTTATTAAATGCAAATATTGTAGTAGAATAAGAACATGCCAAAAACAATAGACTTACCATACCCACCATATTGGATCAATCAATATATTTATGAAAAGTTGGCAGAGTATGAAGACATTGGTATAAGTTCTGCATCTACATTAAATCCTATTTTTGCAACAAGCCCAACAAATATAGATGAAGTCTACAAAGATGTCATACAGGCTACAACAATATCTGAACCTCTTGTAATCATTTATGACAAAATGATAACATTTAGACCAACCAAGTTTTATCCACATAAAAGAGAGCAATTGGTTTATTTCCTTTATAGCACTAGTCTGGCAAATGTAAATAATGCTAATATAGTAATATCACAAATTTTAGACAGAGAAGATGCTGCAGCACAGGACCTCAATCAATGGGCATTAGAAAAACAAAAGGGCACAAACCCACTGCCAATGCCATACAATGTTTTATTTCATAATATAAAAGTTTATCAGGCTCAAGAATCTAGGGACCTTTTAGACCTAGCCTCTGCAAGAACTATGTTTATTAATAAGTTGATCATTGAGTATGACTATCATGCTAAAAATGACTCAACCTATAAATGATAAAAACACTAGTATAATAGGGCTTGAGGAAACAAACGCCGTACAACTTAATATAAATTCGAAAGAAGAGGTGAAATAAATGGCTTATACCCGTGGTAATTCCAACCAAATCATTGTTGGTGCAGCAGCATTCTTTATCGCTGACTCACAACTTTCAGCACTTCCACATAGTCTTGATGCAAAGTACTCATACCGTGAGACACTTTCTGCTTCAGGTGTGACTGATGTTGTCAATGTTGGTTATACAACTAACGGTCTTGAATTGGCATTCGCACCAAATTTTGGTGAAGTGTCAGTAGATCAAATTTTGGACGTTGCAAAACTTTACAAGCAGGGCATGAAGGTTGATATGAAGACTGAGTTTGCAGAAGCAACACTTGAGAATCTATTGATTGCACTTGCTTATTCATCAGACGAACTTGATGGTGAAGTAGGAGATGCTGGTGGAAAGGTTCTTAATCTTTCTGCAGGTCAACTAGGAGAATGTCCAGTAGAGCGTGGAATCATTGCAGTTGGTCCAGGATCTGGAGACTGTGTTGATTCAGCACTTGCAGAGCGTATTTATGTCGGTTTCAGAGCATTGTCAATTGACAACGTTTCTGTAATGGCAAAGCGTGATGCTCCATCAATGTTCGCAGTAAACTTCCGTATGCTTCCAATTGATTCTGGTACATATGGTAAGATTATTGACCGTACATTTACAACTTCAGGCCCAATCCCTGTAGTATAATAAAAACTTAATAATAACATTACCCATCACTGTAACAGGTGGTGGGTTTTGTTTTTCTATGATAGAATTGTAATATATGGCTACATCAATTTATTCAATTAAAAAAATATACACGGTTGATGATACTGAGATTGAAATCCACCCACTGAAAATAAAATACCTAAGAGAATTTATGGATATTTTTCATACTGTTGACTCTGCAAAAACAGATGAATTAGTAGTTGATATACTTAGCGATTGTGCAAGAATTTGCATGAAACAGTATTACCCTAATTTTTCAAATAGTATAGCGTCAGTTCAAGATAATTTTGATATGGCAACAATATATCAAATACTTGATTATTCTGTTGGAATTAAAATTAATGCTGATAAACAAGAAACTGTAAAACAACAAGCGACAACAGAAGAAAATGACTCTAGTTGGAAAAGCCTTGATTTGGCAAAATTAGAAACAGAGGCATTTCTATTGGGAATTTGGAAAGACTATAATGAACTAGAAATGTCTTTATCAATGCCAGAACTAATGTCTACAATTTCAAGTAGAAGAGAACTAGATTATGAGGAAAAAAAATTTTTAGCGGGAATTCAAGGTATAAATCTTGATGAACAATCAGGATCAGATAAAGGACAAAAAGAATGGGAAGACATGAAAGCAAGAGTCTTTAGCAAAGGACAAGCAAAAGACAGTAGAGATATTGTATCTTTACAGGGACAAAATGCAATAAATGCAGGATTTGGAATTGGGATGGGATTAGAATATGAGAACCTATCTTAACGCCTAATATGATATAATTAACTAAACCTTATAAGGAGGGTAAATGACAACAACAATTCATCAAGAATCAGAAGTTACTCTGATTGATGGCACAATAATCAAGGTCAGACCATTGAAGATCTCTTTGCTTCGACCATTCATGAAATCATTTGAAAAGATTCAGGACGTAGCAGAAGATAACGATAAGTCAATGACTCTACTTCTTGAGTGCGTACAGATTGCAATGCAACAGTATGCTCCAGAATTAGCAAAGGATGCAACAGCACTTGAAGATCTAATTGATCTTCCAACAGTTTATGCAATTGTTGAAGCAGCATCTGGAACAAGACTTGCCGATACAGCAATGCTTTAAAAATTAATACAACAATTGAATAGGAGAAGGGTCACTCTGTGAGAGATGTAAATGCTAATATAGTCGTAAATGTTAATACGTCTGAAGCATTAGCACAACTCAAGGCTTTACAGCGTGAAATAGCAACTCTCCATTCATCTATATCAAAATCTAGTGCTGCCTCAGTTGCAGCACAAAAGAATTTACAGACAAATCTTTTAAATTCTATTAATGCAACTGGACAGTTTAGTGCCCAGATGGGCGTTATAAGAACTTCTACGGAGTCGTTTACTCACGCATTAGAAAATAATAAACTCTCAATGCGTGAGTATTTCCGTTATGCGGGAGCATCTACCAAATCTTTTGGTCGTTTATTTAAATCAGAATTTGACACAATAGGAAAAGTTGCAGAAGATCGTGTAAGAAAACTTCAGACACAATATATTAGTATGGGCCGTGATGCCAAGGGCGCAATGCAGGCAGTGTCAATCACACCAAATACATTAAATCTTAAAGATTTTTCAACTCAGGCAATGATTGCTGCCCAGAAGCAAGCACTATTTGGACAATTATTAAAACAAGGTTCAACAAATATGTTAAACTTTGGTAAAAATACACAATGGGCTGGTCGCCAACTTATGGTTGGTTTTACAGTTCCTCTTGTTTATTTTATGTCTGCTGCATCTAAAGCATTTATTGATCTTGAAAAAGAAGCGGTTAAGTTTAAGCGTGTTTATGGTGATATGTTTACGACTACTGCAGATGTTACAAAAGCATTACAAGATGTACAAAATATTGCTAATGGTTTTGTAAAGTATGGTGTGGCAGCAAAAGATACCATGGCAATTGCTGCTGACATTGCAGCAATGGGAAAAACTGGAGTTGACCTAACTAATCAATTAACTCAGGCAGTAAAACTATCCGTATTAGGAAACATTGATCAACAACAGGCACTTCAAACAACTATCTCAATTCAAAATGCTTTTGGCATTTCTACAGACCAATTAGCATCAAAGATTGACTTTTTAAATGCTGTTGAAAACCAGACAGTATTAAATATTGAAGACTTGACTGTGGCTATTCCAAAGGTTGCACCAGTAATTAAACAACTTGGTGGAACCGTAGAAGATGCTGCCTTCTTTATGACAGCAATGAAAGAGGGTGGAATTGAAGCAGCACAAGGTGCCAACGCACTTAAGTCTGCAATGGGTTCTATTATTAATCCAACTAAGTCTGCATCGGAATTCCTTGCTGGATTTGGCGTTAATATAAAAGGTATTGTAGATGCAAATGCAGGAAACCTTCGTGCAACGATTACAGGAGTTGCTCAGGCACTTGATACTTTAGATCCACTTAATCGTTCTCGTGCTATTGAAATGATGTTTGGTAAATTTCAATTTGCACGTATTTCAACACTATTTAAAAATATCACAAAAGATGGTTCACAGGCAAATAAAGTATTAGAATTAACTCAAAATTCAGTTGAAGAACTTGCAATTTTATCTCAGCGAGAAATGAAAACTGTTCAAGATGCAGTAGGAACAAACTTTAAAGCATCAATTGAAAAATTAAAAATAACTATTGCACCAATTGGAAAAACATTTTTACAAGCAATTACTCCATTAGCAAAAGCACTTGGAGATATTTTTGAAAAATTTAATAATTTAAGTGATGGTACAAAAAAGTTTATTGTTACTGTGGTTTCTCTAGGAGGAATTTTAGGACCATTAGCACTAATGACATTTGGTTTAGTCGCTAACGGTGCAGCAAACATAATTAAATTATTCCTAATTATGAGAAATGGTTTTCTTAGACTTGGCGGGGAATCTAGAAATTTAGGACAACAACTAACATACTTTAATGAAGAACAACTTCAAGGAGTAACAGTCGCAGCATCTCTAAACCAAGCACACACACAATTAACACAAAAATTTGAACTTGAATCAGTAGCCGTAAATTCATTAAGAACTGCATATATTGCTGCTGCTGCTGCAGCAAGAGGGTTTGCCATTGCAAATCCAGGAATGATGACTAGTAAAGTTCCTGGTAAATTTGCAGTTGGGACAACAAGTGTGCCAGGACCAGCAGGCGCAGGAGATATTATTCCATCACTGTTATCCCCTGGAGAAGCAGTTATTCCAGCGAAAGTTGCACAAGATCCAACGAATAAACCATTAATTTCAGCATTAGTAAATGGAACAGTTAAAAAATATTCAATTGGAACTGCAAATGCTGGAGAGCAATATTCACATGTTGGTGGATCTAAAATGCAGCCAATTGATACTTTGCTTGCATTGCCAAATATTAGCGAACTAGACAAAGCAAAATTAACTGTTTATAAAGACTTTTTATCTGCTAATGGATATAGCACAGAAGTTAGCACAAGACATAATCTTGCATTTTCTTTCCCAGGCGAATTAAATAGAGCACTGGCTGGATCAGGAATTTCTTTTGAAGAATTTCAAAAGGCTTGGACAAATGGTGGTGCAGGTAAATGGATTTCTTCAAACATACCAGCATCAGAAGCCAAATTAATAGATGATGAAATTTTAAAAAAAATTCAATCAGGTAAGCATACTGCTATAACTGATAAGATTGTTGAGCAAGCATTTTTAGATCTTCCTGCTAAAATAAAAGCAATACCAACATATCAAACCATGAGTCAACTTTATTCAACTCTTGGAGAATATACTATAAGCAGAGGACTACCTTCTACTCCTAAAGGAATAATTGAAAAACTTAACATGGCAGGCAAAGATGGCATTGCTGCAGAAAGACTTGGAAAATATCCTGTTGTTGAAATTAATAATGCTACAGTTTTAACAGAAGGACCAGGTAAAGGGTTAACAATAAAGCAGGCAATGAGGGCTGGTAAGTGGAGACCTCCAAATTATCAGCATACAATTATTACAAGAGGTGACAGACTTGATCAAAATAGTGGAATATATATTGCAGATAGTGATGGAATTCCACGCTCTGTTGGTCGAGGCGGAGATGGACAAAGAAATCCAATAGGGCAACGACCAAAACCACTAAAAATTCCAAAAATATCTAATCCAGTTATTGGAGCAGACCCAATTCCTGTTGGAGAATTTGAGTATACAAGTCAATCACTTTCTAGACCTGGTGGTTATAGTTATAAGGAAGCAAATCATTTAAGTGGAGTTTATGAAACATCAGATGGAAGAAAAGTTTTTGCAAAACCTGTAAGAGATTTATTGTCTGCTAGAGCAGAACAAAGGGCTACACAAATTGCAAGAGATGTACATGGACTTAAAGCACCAACACAAACATTAAGATCTATGCTAGATCCAAAAACAGGAAAGCCAGTATTATTTTTGGAATCACCATATGATGCAAACTTTGTAGAAATGAATGGCAAATTTACAAAGGGTCAATACTTTAAACAACTTGTTGCATTAGCACTTCGTGGCGATATAGATCTTCAAAAATCAAATCTTTCTGGAGACAAAGTTGCAGATGTAGGTGCTGCTGGAGTATTTGATCGTGCTTCAGGAGAGAGAGAACTTTCTAAAGATATGCGGTCTATGAAAGATACTGCAAGGATTGCTCTTATGGGGGCAAAAGCAAAAGGAGCAAATTATGATTTTGCTAAATCAACTATGGACATACCATTTAGTAAAGGTATGGATAGAGATAAATATCATGCATTAATTATTAATGAAATAGAAAAAACTCTTCCAAAACTTAAAAAGACTGTGGCAAATTTTGAAAATCTCAGTCCACAAGAATTGACAGCAAATCAAAATATGATCAAAAGACTTGAGGCTGGTCTAAATGAAAACTGGAGAGAAATCTATGATACCCATGTACAGGTACGTCCAAAAGAAGACCTTAAGGAATTAGATAAGTCTTTGAGATCAAAGAGTAAAACACCAACAGCAAGGGGAGAAGTTGTTGCGGTTAACCTTAAAGAATTTATAAAGCATATAGATAAAAATGGAAAGATTTCTTATGAAGCAATAACAGGACAAAATGCAGAACTTTTGCCAAAAAGCATTAAGAGTACTCAAGGCGCTGCAGACACTCATGCAGTATTTTTGCCAAAGGGTTCAGAAATTGTTAAGTTAAAGGGTGGTGCTTCCAAAAAGGTAAACCCTATAAGAATTCCTGGACATGCAGATGCTCCTACATTTTCTAATCCAGATCTATCAAATCCTGGGTCTGGGGCACAACAAAATTATAATCGTGCATTGACTTCTGGAGCAACTGCAATAGAAGGACAAACTCAGCAAACAATTAAAACAGCAAAAGCAACATCACAATTTGGAAATAAAATGATGGGTGGAGTTAGTTTTGCTTCTGGATTAGTCTTTGCTATGTCATTTTTACATGGTAAAGTTGGAGAGTTTGCACAAAAAATTGTACCAATTGCAATTATTCTTCCACTAGTTTTACAAGCAATGACAATGATGAAAGGCACACTACTTAAATCAAGTGCAGAGTTAGCAACACTTAGTGGTCCAGCAAAATGGATGGCAATGGCAAAAGGTCCAATGCTACTTGCAGTAGTTGCAATAACTGCCTTTACACTTGCAATAAAATCAATAAATGACGCTGCAAATAAAGCAAGAGAAGCCGTTTTAAATGTAGCAAAAAATACTGGAACAACAAGTGATAGTCTTGAAAAACTTGGTATTTTTGCAAATAAAGCATCTGCTGCAGAACAATTAAGATATAGACAAGAACAAAATAAAAAACCATTAGGTATAGCAGCAGGTAAAACATCTTATGGAGAAGCATTTGTTAAAACGCAAAACAATGCAGAATTTATTGCTTCTATCAAAGAAAACTTATCTACTAATGGTGTAACAAAAACTATTCAAGACCTACAAAGACAACTATCAACAGCAGTTGTTTCTGGAGTTCTTAATCAACAACAGGCAAAAAGCATTGCACTTGAAATGGGAACAGCATTAGGAAATCAGTCAATAGGAATTAACGTATCTGCAAAGTTAGATGAATTATTTGGACCTAATGGTGAAAATCTTTTAGATCCTAATGCTTCTATAAATCTTAAAGTTAAATTACTTCAAGAAGCCAATTCACAAATTAAAAAACCAGGAGACTTAAAGTTAGGTCCAGTAGGAAAAATAGACTCTAAACTAGGATTGTTAGGAAGTATTGCTGCAGGAGCAACTGGTGGCTATGCAACAGGTTCAGTAGTTGGTGGTATTGGTGGCATGGTAACAGGTGGTCCGCTTGGAGCACTTGCTGGAGTAATGGCTGGCGGACCTATCGGAGGACTTATCGGTGCAATCTCTGGTGGCGTAATGGGAATGAAAGCCATGGCTTCACAAGGTAAACTAGTAGCAGCATGGTCTGCAGCAAATGTTGCATCACAGACTCAAGCACTTACAATTGCAAATGAAATGGAAGCATCTCTTCAACTTCAATATGAAAAAGAAATGGCAACTGCTAAGTTGGCTGGAGATACAGCAAAACAAAGAAAATTAACAAAACAATATACACAAGATTTACTTGCCCTAGAAGAACAAAGAAATAAAATAGGAAAATCTGTTCTTAGATCTTATGATCAAGCACAAGGAAATACAGAAAGACAAATGCTTAAATCTGCAAAATCTGCAGCAGAAGCAAAAAATAAAGAAAATCCACAATATGCTCTTGCCCAAGAACTGCTAAAGAGTACAAGTGGAAGAAGAGAATATGCTTTAACTGTTTCAATGGCATCTGGAGATTTAACACCAGAGCAAGTTGTACAAATTATGCAAACCTTTGGTAAAAATAAAAAAGACTTAAATGCTTTTGTAAATCTTTTGCCTAAAATAGGTGGCGCAGGACAAAGCAAGGCTGCAGATATTTTATCAGCATTTGTTAGTAAAGACGGAACAATAAATGAAAAGGCTCAGTCAGAATTTATTATTCAATTAACTAATACAAAAAATTCTAAAGAAGCAAACGACCTAATGAATTTTTATGATGTGCTTAGTAAAAATGCTGGAGTATTAGATGTTGGTGTAATAGTAAATTATTACTTAAATAATCCAGAAGCAAAAAAGACACTAGATGGAATATTAAAGAAAATAGATAAAAATGATGGCAAACTAAATATTGATGTTGCTACAAAAATACTTCCAGTTGAATATATGAACGCAGTAGACAAAGCATATTTTAATTCATTAGCACAAAATGAGAAAAAAGTTTATTTACAAGAAATTGCTCAAATTATGTCAATAGATGTTCAAACACTATTAAATGAAAATGATGATTTTGGAAAATGGGGAGTATCAAAGGGGTACCTAGTAAAAGGTAAGGGTGGACTAAAGGTAGCACCTAACGCTCCACTGCTATCAACAATTAAAGAAGAATATGCAGATGCAATTGGACAAAAAGGTACTAATGCAAATAAGTCTTCTGCGGTCAAGTCTTCAACAGATGGAAGTACTTCATCTAGTGGTGTAACTAAAACAGATCCATATGCATTCTTACAAGGTGCAATAGATAGTGTAAGAAAGTTTAAAAACTTATCAATTGATGCAATAACGCCACTAAATGCATTAAAACAAGTTATGTCAGGCAAAATAAAATTAGATGCATTTAATGGTCTTGCAGAAAAACTTGCAGCAGTAAAGAAGGTTGGCATTAAGGGTGGGGCTGGAATGTCAGAAGGATTCATGGATGCCCTTCTTGGACTTGATAAAGCAACATTTGATAAACTTAATAAAAAAATATATACTATTAAAAATGGAATCATTACTTTAACAGCACAAGGTAAGGCAGCAAATAAATTATTCGATGCTCAAGCATTAGGTGAATCTGCTGGAGCATTACAAAAACTTGCAAGAGAAACAAATGAACAATCAAAAGCATATCGTATGCTTATTGCAAGTGGTCTTGATAGTGCTACAGCAATGAAGATTTCTAGTGATGCAGCATTAGCATCACAGATTGCAAATAAGCGTTTAACCCTTACAAGTAAAGAATGGAAACAATATGCTGCATCAATCAAGGCAGCAAAGGCAGCAGAAAAAGAAGCATCAGTAACAAACTTAATGGATAGATTAAGACAAGAAGTTAATGCAACAAATGATAAAAAAACTGCAACTGATAAATTAACTGCAGCAGGAATTAGTTTGGCAAGAGCCGAAGAAGTAGCATCAGACCAGGCTGCTGCTTTTGCTATAGCCAATGGAAAGATAAAGCCTGAAGATTGGCCAGTTTTGTTAGATTTAATTAAAAAAACTGGCAGTGCTATTGGTGGTGCTACAAATGCTCTTGATGAATTTTTAAATAAAATGCATGCAGACACAAAGTTAAAAATGGACTTTGCTCCTACTCTTTTGCAATTAAAAGAAATGGGTGCTGATTCACAACTTATTCAAGATATACTCGGAAATCCTGAATTGATGCAAAGTATCCTTGATGGATTAGCAAAAGCATCAAATAAGGGTGAGTTTTTAAAACAAGTACTTGATGAAGCAACTAGAAATAGAACAGTTAATATTGATATTAATATGATTGCTGATCCAAAGACTGAAATTAATAATCAGATAAATGATTTAACATCTGCAATAGATTCTCAAATTTCAGTAATTGATGCACAGATAACAGTAGTTCATGATCAATTTGATCCATTAATTGCTGGAGCACAAGCATCAGTAGATGCAGCACAAGCATCAATAGATGCAATTAACGCAATGTACGATACACAAATTAATGCTATTCAATCTACGATTGATGCACAACAACATGCTATTGCTCAAATGTTTGATGCTCCTATCGCAGCATTCCAGAATGACATCGCTGCATTACAAAAGCAGATGGCAGACACTATTGATAAGCCAGTTCAAGCACTTAATGATAAAATTTCTGCTATACAACATCAGATTGATATTCAGTTTACAAGACCTTTGGCTGCATTATCAGATGAGTCAAACATCCTTTCTAACAATTTAACAATTTTAAATCATCAAGAGCAAGCAATTAATGATAAATATGATAAGCAAATTGCTGCACTTGAAGAAGTCAATAAAATTAATCAAGATATATCTAATCAAAAGAAATCACAACTGTCTATTGCAGATGCATTAAGTAAGGGTGATATTTCAGCAGCAGCCAAGGCTATTGAGGACATGAGGGCACAAGAGGCTGCCTCAGCAGGTCAATCAGCAGTAGATGCGATGAACGCAGCACGTAAGGGTGAATTAGGTGGCTTAACTGTCAACGGTATGACAAAAGTACAAATAGAACAGCGTCAGTATGAAATTCAACAGCAACAGTTTAAATTACAACAACAGCAAGCAGTACTTGATAAAGAAATTCAGGGTTATCAGGATCAAATTTACCAGATTGAACTTGGACGAAAGGCTATTCAAGATCAAATTACGGCTATTGAAGAAAAAATTGCTGTACTTGAAGAACAGAAAAAGGCTGCCCTTGCAGTTATTGCTCAAGAAGAAGAACAAATTTATCAATTCAAACAACAACAAACTGCAGAACTTAATGCTGCAAATGCAGAATTAAAGAAAAAACAAGATGCTTTGGTTGCAATTCAAAAACAAATGGAAGATCAATTAAAACCACTTGAAGATCAAAAAACAAAGTGGGAAGAAATTAAGCATAAGTTAGAATTGCAACAAGCAGAATTAGATAAAATTCCAACGACATTAGAAGAAGCAAAAACAAAGGCTGGAGACCTTGCGACTAAGATTGCTAATATTGGTACAGCAGCAAAAAATGCAGCAGCAGAAATTGCAGCAATGGTGGCAGCAATAGGTGCAGCACAAGCAGCACAAGCAGCAGCAGCAGCAGCCCTGGCAGCATCACAAAATACTGGCAATGGTCCAGATGCATTATACGATCAAAAATTAGCAGCAGATGCAGCAGCAGCACTCAATAAACTTACAAGTGGTCAAACATTAACTGCAGCAGAATATGCTTTACTTGGAATGACACCCCCAACTTCTGGTCCTTCTGTATCATTAGGTGTTGGTGGAGATCAAGGAAATCCACTTGTTGGAACAAGATTAGTTCCAGGAACAGGTATTTATAATGGTAATGTTTTTGTTCCTCCACAATATTATGCAAGTGGTGGAGAAGTTGCGGGAATGTTTAAGAAAAAGGGTACTGATACAGTTCCAGCCATGCTAACTCCTGGTGAATATGTTATTAATAGACATTCAACAAAGAAATTTAGACCAATGCTTGATAAAATAAATAAGGGTAAGCACCCTCACGGCGAACACGAGGGTCGTGGAGATGGTGGTAAGCCAGGGGATAATGGTAAGCCAGGAACTGGAACTAGCACTAGAACTGGTTCAACAAGAGGTGGAGAAGCCAGAAGTTACGATCCTGGATTCAAAGGTACAACTGGAGACCTAAATGCTCCATCATTTGCTAACGGTACAGTCGGCGATGGAATGACATCAAACAATGGCAATAATTCAAATGCTACAGGATATCAAAATGGAACAGGCGGAAACACAGGAACTAGTGGTTCTGGCGGAGGAGCACAATCATCTGCACAACAAGCATCTGCTCAAAAAGACTTATTAGCAATTGAAAAACAAATTGAAACTGTTTTAAAAGCAATTGCTGTTTTAGAAGAGCAGATTACAAATGCCATGAGCATGCAACTTCAAATTGAACAACAAGTTCAAGCAATTTATACAAAACTTCCACAACTTGCAATACAACTTATTGCACAACTTAAACTTGAAAAAGATTTTGCTACATCAATTTTAGAATTATTGAATAAAGAATATAAAGTATTTGAGCAAATCCTTACAGATGAAATATTAATAAATGCACAGAATAATATACACAAAGAATTCTTATTGTATGCCTTAGATAAGGTGACTGGATATCCTAAGATATTCTCTTGGCTTGATCAAATGTGGTTAAAGATAAAGAATAATATTAATCCTGAACTTTTATTTTCAATAGAAAACTTTAAACAATTAATTATTAAAAATGAAATACTTTATAAAGCAATTGCTAAGGAATTGATTGATGCAATAGACAAAGCAAACACTGCTTTACAAAAAGTTCTTGGAACAATGTCAGGAATTGCTGCTAAAGCACAAGCAGCACTTGCTGCTATTATGGCATTAAATACCACCGTAGTTACAACTCATATTATTAATACTATTTATACAACTTCGGGCACTCCGCCAGGAGTAGCAACTGGTGGATCTGTGACCAACGCCAGTAATAATGGTGGCGGTATTCCAAAACTTTTCTCGTCTACTGGCGGAATTGTTCCTAAGTATTTATCAGTTGGTGGGAACTCAAGCACATTCCAACCAGTAGGAACAGATACTATCCCAGCAATGCTTACGCCTGGCGAATTTGTTATTAATGCAAATGCAACTAAAAATAACATTGATCTATTACAAAGAATAAATTCTGGTTCCACTATCGATACTGCCTCAATAAATAATTTTAAAAGATCTGCAAAAATGCCAACATTTACAAAGCCAACCTCAAAAGTTCAAAGTCTATCTGCACCAAGATACTCTAGTTCAAATCTTCCAAGACAAGCATCTTCAGAAATGAATACTGCAGTAGCAAAAACTCCAACATCAATATCTGACAACTCGGCAGTGTATAATTATAGTGTAAATGTAAATGTAAATGGAACAGAAGCAGGAAATCCAAATGACATTGCAAATGCAGTAATGAGAAAAATTAGAGAAGTTGAATCACAACAAATTAGAAAGCAGGTTTCTAGATAATGTCTGAAGGCATGTATATTTATGGAGACCCATCAGTAACCAATGCAAAAACAGGTAGAAAGAAATATTCAAGACCACAAGCAATGCTATGGTCTAATAATCCTGGAAATTTAGTTTATAGAGATCCATCAAATACAGAATTAGGAAGCGTATATGTTCCATCTGGTTATGAGTCTGGAGTAAATTTAACAGGTGTAGAAGATTTAGAAAATGCAGATTCTTTTATTATTCTTTCAGATGATAATAGAGCAGAAATTTCTGCAACTCCACAAAGAATTGAACAAAGAAAAAGAATGATTAATGGAACTATGAGATCAAACTTTGTTGCTGACAAATTAAATCTTTCTACTTCTTGGACAATGCTTCCTTCAAGGTCTCACTCTTCATACCCAAATTTTAACAAAGATAATGGTGGAACATCATATTATCATACTCAAGGAGAGTTTACATCAGATGGTGGAGCAGGTGGTGTTGAAATATTAAATTGGTATGAAACACACACAGGACCATTCTGGGTATTTTTATCATATGATAAATATTCAAACTTTGGAAATGACAATGATGCAAAACTACATCTTTCAGAATATAATCAGGTTATCCAAATGTATATCTCATCATTTAACTATTCAGTAGTTAAGCGTGGTGGTGGAGTTAATGGATTTGGGCATGATCTCTGGAACGTTAGCGTTTCATTGGAAGAGGTATAATGTTTCAAAATGATGATTTAAAAAAACATCTTGAAGAATCTTTTACTGTAGAGTCGCAAACTGCAGTTGTAGCAGAATGGAATATGAATCTTCCTGGAAATATTTTTAAATTAGGTAATTATCGTTATAGAAAAAATGATACAAGATATAGTGCATTGCCAAATATTTTTGATAAACTAGATGTTGGAAATTTTTATACTGGAGCGACAAACTCAGATATTGTTATTGAAAGTGGTTTGCAAGAAGATGAAGTAAATCCAATACTTTTTGCTTATCCTAAAATAAAAGAAAAGTTATATTTTTCATTAGAGGATTGTATTAAACCATTTAGACCAAGATCAGGAATTAATAAAGCGGTATATGGTAAGAATAGATATTTTCCAAACATAGGCAAAAATATGTATTTAAGACCAAGATATTACATGCCACACAAAGATGATGAATTTAAATACTGGAGATCTTATAGAACCGAAAGTTTTAATGGAGGCTCAGATGGCGATGGAGGAGGAACAATAGTTCCACCACCTCCAGTATGTCCACCACCAGTTACTGTAACGGTCAGTATAACGGGTGTAGTGCGTCATATAGAGGCTTCTGGGGGACTTTGGACAGGTTCTATAGAGAAGTTAACGTCAACGTCTCCATTGGTCGTAGGAGCACTTGTATCATCTACAAATGGTCCAGCAAAATTAATAGGTGCAACAGCAACAGTTTCATCAATAACCCCCAGTGGAGGTACTGGTCCATTTACCGCAACCATATCTGGACTATCATCAACATCTAATGTGGCAGTTGGAGATAGGTTGACAGCAATTCCTGGAACTGGCAGACTCTATGGTGGAAATCCAACTTCAGTTATTGTTACAGAGATTATAGGTTCAACATCTTTAAAATATAGCGTAATTAGTGGAGGAACTCCACAATCTGGAAGCATAAGCAATTTATATGTAAATGCTGGATCCTTGGGTTCTGGTAAAGTAAAAATTAAATCTATTGATAAAAATGAAAAAAGTGTTACTTTTATTACAACTGGCGGTACACAACCAGTCGCTGGATATATTAGTGGTGTATCTACAATAACATATCAACCAATAACAAATGCAAATAAAGAATATGGTATATCAAAAAATAATTCAGAGACAATAACTACATATGGAGTATCCTCTTCTTCTAACATAATTGATGATGCTAATCCATTTGTTGTATACAAAGAAAGTGTCCCAGCAAATAGATTAATTGTAAAGGTTCAGACACATGTAGGAGATATTGATTTAGGTCCATTTAAAACAACATCTGGAACTACATTTAAAGATCCATTCTATGGTGATGCAAATAAAGTTGTTCCTAAAAAATTTAAAGTAGAATATTTAAATGATAATGATCAATGGATTACAGCATACACCTTTAATCAAAACTCATTAAGAGATGATGGAATATCTCCAGTATTTGGTAACGATGGATATCTTAGTTTACAATATGGAATAGAAATACCAATACAATATAAAAACAATTTTGTTTTTGTAGGAACCATTTCTTCTGAAAGTGTTTTACCACAAGAAAGTATTCTTGGATATTCCTATTTATTAATAGAATCTGAAAATACAAAAGGAGTTATGTATGTTTATAATGGTGGAACAAATTCTAACAAACTAGAAAATTACGATAGTTTTGTTCCAAAATATAACTGGCAAATAGGTACTGATGGTGTATATGAAAATACACAATTTGTTACAGACTTTACTAACCCTTCATTTTTTTATGAACAAAATGATAGAAATAAAATCTTTAGAGAATTTGTTTTTGTAAAAGGAATAAGGGTTGCAGTTGAGACAATGAGTATTCCAGATACATCATTTGATTTAATTGAATTTTCACCAAGATTAGTATCAAATATAACAGACATGATGGTTGATTTTCAAGTAACTAAAGTTCTTTCAGACCTATCTAGTGCCTCATTACCTGTTGGGCAACTATTAGCCTCTACTGGAAAGATAAATCTTTTTGATAATGATGAATCATTTAATATAAATAATATTTGGAATGGAGAATCTGGAAGTATTATCTCCAAGTATGTTCAAAAAAATGTAAAGGTTACATTCTATGAGGTCATAAATAATGTTAACAATGTAAACTACTACGTTCCACTTAAAACTTTATACTCAGATGGGGTTCCACAGGTTGATCAAAATTCATCCAGTATTTCAATGAACTTAAGAGATTTTTATTTTTATTTTGAATCCATAATTGCTCCAGAAATACTATTGACAGATGTATCATTAAGTCAAGCAGTAGCGATTCTATTAGATCATATTGGTTTCTCAAATTATGTATTTAAAAGATTGCTATCAGAAAATGATCCAATTATTCCATATTTCTTTATTGCACCACAACAAAATGTTGCACAGGTTTTATCACAAATTGCAATGGCAACACAATCTGGAATGTTCTTTGATGAATATAATAATTTTGTTGTTATGACAAAGGGATATCTTTTAGATGATACTAATACAAGAGCATTAGATTTTACGTTTTATGGAAACGAAACAAGTTTATCAAACGGAGCAATAGAAAACCAAATATCTGGAAAACTTCCAAATATTATTTCTATATCTTCACAAGATAAAAAAGTTTTTAATGCGGGAACAATAAATTATACAAGTAGATATATACAAAGATCATATGGAACAATAAAGCAATCTATGCTTGATGACCAAGAAAAAACATGGATATATAAGCCAGTTCTTTTGTGGGAAGTTTCAGGAACAGAAATGACTAAATCACAAAATTCAGAAAAACAATCTACTTATACTCTTGCTGCAATGCCACTAAATGGTGATATATCAAATGTAGTTCCTTATGTTTTAAATCATCAATTAACAAATAATATTATTGACTTTGGTGAAAATATATACTACATAACAAGATATCAGGGATATTTTTATGCAAATTCAGAAATTATAAAATATGATGCAGTTCAATTTAACATAACTGGAATTGGCAATGTTTGGATTACTAGTAATTCTGAGTATCAAAATTATTTTTCTAAACTACCATTTAATGGAAAAATATATCCAACAGGGCTTGTAAGAATCTATACCGAACCATACTATGAGACTATTAATGGTATAACAAAGTTAAAAAATGGATCTGTTTCAATGCATGGTCGTGGTCAGTTTGGAACGACTGTAACAACACATAACTCTGGACTTGATACAAACTGGTCCAATAATGACTATGTTCAGGGTTGCAAAATGGATTCAAAATATATTTTTAATACAGATCCAAACTTTGTTGATTCTATAAATGGAATATTAGATTTAGCATCAAGTACTACTGGAACAGTTACAACCATTACCGTTTTAACTGGAGGATTTTCTGCAGTAATTGAAAATATGATAGACACATCTGGATTTCAAATTGGTAGCGCAATAGTTGCTACATCTGGAACTGGTTCCCTATATGGTGGTATACCAGTATCTTGTGCAGTAAATAAAATTTTAAGTAGCACATCTATTGAATATGTTGTTGAGGGTGGCACAACACCTGTTGCTGGAACAATAAATAATATTACAGAAGTTTCTACTTCTTTAAAACTTCCTGATACAGTAACAGGTACTGCTGGAGTTGCAAAAGAAAAAGCAAAATCTTCACAAAGAAATGGCGTTATAAAAAATTTCCTATCTTCATTTTTTTCATCAGATAGTGCTATTAAATATTTAAAAACAACAAGTGCTGGAACTATACAGTCTTCTGCTCTTGTGTTTAATGGTCCAGAGTTTTCAACATCAGAAAATCCAAGAGATTATGTTTCCTATGCATGGAAAAATTTGTCAGAACCGTATAAGCATTTTGGAACTAGGATAAGAATTATTGGCAAAGTAGAAACGGCATCGTCAAACTCTCAAAGTTTGGTAGGTGGATCAACATATTACAACATACCAGGAATAGATCCAACACAAACAGTATCAATTGGTGGAGGTTCAGCAGGAATATGCATTGCAAATCCAGCAACAAATAATGGATACTATTTTGAGATAACAGCATTAACAACTTCAGATATTTCAAGTTATCAAAATACAAACAGTACAACTGGAGAAATAACGGTTGCTTTAGATAATGTTAATTTTTATAAAATTAAAAGAAATAAAGGAGCAACATCAGATAACGATTCTGCCGTACCAATTAAATTGTGGGGTGGAGTTGCAAGCATCATTGTTGATGATGGAAACTTTACTGGACAATATCGAATTTCTGGAGAACAGAATCCAACAGTATATGATTTATCAATTGAATATGTAGATGTTAGTTCAACAATTAGAACTTTTTATCTTTACATTAATAATAGATTAGTTCAAGTAATAACAGACTATGAACCATTACCTATTGTTGGAAATACCGTAGGTCTTTTTGTTCGTGGTTCAGCAAAGGTAATGTTTGAAAACGTATATGCTATAAATAGAAATTATTCCGATAATTCAACCTTTGCAATTGATGCTCCAATATCTGAAATATTTGGGGGAAATAGTGAAGAAACAACTACTGCAAGTGATGTAATGTCAAAATACGCTGTAAGTGGTGTTGTACAAAAAACATTTTTAAGTGGAATAAATGCAAATGGATCTTCTAAATATAGAATGTTTTATGATGAATTTGGTACAATTATGAGAGAATGTGAGTACTTTAATATTAAATATGATAAGGCTTATCCAGCGCTATATGCTAAAATTTCTAATACATTTAATAGAATAAGAGGCTATGTAGTTTCTGGATTTATGGCATCTTCCTATGGAGCAGAATTTTTAATATTTAATGCAACAGATACAGCATTAAGTCTTGATGAAACTTCTGGAAATTATTTAAGAATACAAGGCGTAACATTTACTCAAGATACAACTCATTCATTAACAGTAGATGATTACTATAAGAAAAAGGGTAGTCTATCAAATCCAACATTAAAGGGAGATAGCGCTATTCAGTCACCATTTACATATATTGAAGACTATGATAAAATAACAACAAGTAGGATTCTATATGGAAAAAATGAATTTTCACTAGATAGTCCATATATTCAAGATCAATCAACAGCAGAAGAGTTAATTGGTTGGATTGCTAAGAAAAATTTAAAGCCAAGGAAGATGGTTGGTTTAAATATATTTAATATTCCAACACTTCAACTTGGAGATGTTGTAAATATTCACTATAAAAATTCCGATGGTATTGATATATTGGGTTCAGAGACTACTAGATATACAGTTTACAATATTGATTACAGTAAATCTTCTGAAGGAAGTAACATGACCGTATTTTTGAGTGAGGTATAAAGGTGCTTGCATATAATTTAATTGATGGTGGAGGAGCACCACCACCTCCATCACCTACTGCTAATGTTAGCAGTGTTGACACTTCAAGTCTTGCTGGAATTGCTGTAGCATCTGATCCAAATCTTCAAGCCTTGCAAACAGCAGCAAATCAAGCAGCAATCGATGCTGCTCAAAACCCTGGAGCAGGAGCAGATGCTCAACATGATGCAAGAGTGGCTGCAGCAGCAGCCCAAGCGTATGCAGATGCACTCGCTGCAGCATTGGCTGCATCAAAGCCAACACCAACTCCAACACCAACTCCAACTCCAACACCAACTCCAACACCGACTCCAACTCCAACACCGACTCCAACCGTTCCACCAATAGTTGTTCAGCCACCAATTGTTCAACCATACATTCCTCCATACACTCCTCCATATGTCCCTCCAGTTGTTCCACCAACACCACCTGTGGTTACTCCACCACCACAAGTAGTAATCCCAACACCACCAATTAAATCTGGAACACCACAGTATGTTTTATTTGATGATCAAGTTGTTCCTTATGAAATTATGGTTGATTTATTATTTGAAGATATTGGTGGAGAAGAGTTATTAACAATTGCAAGATCTGATACTGTCAATGGTCAAGAAATTGCTTACCAACCATTTAAAAATTTAGGAATTATTCAAAATCAGTATAATCCAAATAATATTATTAAACTTCAGCAAACATCTGAAACATTTTTTTCTAATTTTCCGATACAACTTAATTCAAGAATACCAAATGTAGGAGATGGTCCAAATGGGAAAACGGTATACTTAAATACAGAGGCTCTTAATGTATATAACAGAACAAATATAGAGGTTGGAG
>Ga0194060_10000456_pt1 | contig 29951 bp, 27 predicted proteins | sample SepL225m_MetaG_FD_163427 | JGI IMG/M metagenome (GOLD analysis project Ga0194060, IMG submission 163427) | Anoxic zone freshwater microbial communities from boreal shield lake in IISD Experimental Lakes Area, Ontario, Canada - Sep2016-L222-5m | ecosystem: Environmental > Aquatic > Freshwater >...
TCAGAACATGGTAGCCATGCTCCCAGTAGGGGCCGCCACAATTTGAACAGCTTCCCATGGAGAGTACATAGCGCGGTTCTGGCATCTGCTCATAGAGGCGAATAACCCTTTCGGCCATCTTCATGGTCACCGTCCCGGCAACAATCATCAGATCGGACTGGCGGGGTGAAGAACGGGGAAAAATGCCGAAACGCTCAAGATCGTAATTGGATGCGTTGGTGGCCATCATCTCGATAGCACAGCAGGCCAGACCGAAACCCATCGGCCAGAGCGATGAGAGACGGGCCCAGTTCAGAACGTTGTCAACTGATGTCACCAGGAGGTTATGCCTTGTTATTCCGGCATCAAGTAAACCCATAACGATCTATTGAATGGTGAATGAGGAAGATGGTGCTGAGGGCGCCTCCGGCATCTCGGGCATTTTCGGAATATTGGGTGTCGGCCTTACCCAGTCGAGATCACCCTTTACCCAGGCGTAAGCAAGACCGAGAAGCAGGATTCCGGCAAAAACAAGGGCTTCGACAAGGGCAAATGAGCCAAGCTGCTTGAAGATGGTTGCCCAAGGAAAAAGAAAGACAACCTCAACGTCAAAAATAATAAAGATCAGAGCCACAACGTAAAACCTGATATTGAACTTGACCCAGGCACTGCCTATCGCCTCCTCTCCACACTCATAGGTTGAATTCTTTGCGGGGTTTGGCCGTTGTGGCCGAAGCAAGCGGGCGGTGAGAAATCCACCGGCAACAAAAACGATGCCAAGGGCAAGGAAAACAAAAACATTGCCAAAATTACTCAGCGTCTGATCCATGGAGTGCCATTTTCTTGTTTAATCCCTCTCTATCATCCCGGAGCTTTGTCGGGTGCGCAAATATAAAAAAAATTTCCGTTGAAGCCAGAAAAAAAATTCCAAACCTTTGATGCTCCTTCTCTGCCCCTCACCTTGCTGGAATTTAATCTTTTTTTAAGATAATAATAAATTATTTATCCGTTACCCCCTTTTCACCATCTCTTTTTTTACCGGACAAGCTGAAAAACCTCAGGAAAAGAGTTGTACACAAGAGTGTCAGTATGACGGAGATCCAAAGGGTCACCGGCCAGCCGAAGAGTGCAGCAAGAGGTTTGCCGAAAAGAGCGGTGACAAGCAGCAGGATAATGGGAGTCCATGCGATACCGAACAGAAACGGAAGGGCTCGTTTCATCCAGCGCTTTCTCTGCTCTTTATCAGGAAAAAGTTTCATGGTGTCTCAAAATAAAGGGTTCCTATCTGCTCTGCCAGTGAAGGATCAAGAGTTTTCAGGAGTTCATACTCCCGTTGTAAAGCTTTCATATCTCCCCTTGCAAGGTAGTACATGGCCATTTTACTGTGTGGCTCCGGTTTTTCGGGTTCAAGCTCAAGGGCCTTTTCAAAAGCATCCTTCGCCCTGTCGAACTCTCCAAGGTCAATATAGATATCTCCCTGCACACAATAGAGCTCTGTATAGTCGGGGTCAATCTCCAGCCCTTTTGCGAGGGTTTTCAGGGCAGCCTCCTCTTTGCCGAGCATAAACTGCACGAAGCCGAGTTGTTTGTAGGCTTCCAGAAAGGTGCGGTCGAGTGCAATGGTTTTCATAAGGTCGCAGGCGGCTTTTCGGTAACTGCCCATGGAGATGCCGGTGACAGCCCGTGCATAGAGAGCCGCCGGATTGTGGCGCTGCTCCTCCAGGCAACCATTGAGCAGCTCCAGAGCCTCACTGTGGCGCTGCTGCTGAAGAGCAATCAGCGCCTTTTGATACTGCTCTCCCGGGTTGCCCGGCATCACGCGTTCTTTACTCTCTTGTACCATCTTCTTCTGGATCATTTCGGTTGAGCCTCAAGGCGTGCCAATGCGCCCTGGACAGTGTGAAGCGACTGAAGGCCATCGAGAACCCTCTGTGAAAGCCAGTTGCCGAACTCCGGCGTATCATTGATACAACGGAGATACTGTGACACAGGAAAGGCTGCCCCCTCCAGCTTTTTGCAGGCATCATACTCTGTTTCACTGTTGTCGGCAAAAAAGCCGTAGGGAAACATCACCACTCCATCATACCCTTCAGCCTTGAACTCTGCAAGCGCTTTTTCAATGGTGTCGGAGGTCCACTCCCCTCCCCTTGAGTGGTTGATACAGCCCTGACGGACATCGCAGAAAATATTCCCCGGATCAGCCATAATCATCCGTTTCATGGCATCAAAAAACGCAATGGTTTCGGCAAGCCCGGTAAAGAGTGTCGGCGTCTCGCCTGCACGATCTTTCACCAGGGTGCCATGAATCACCAGCACCAGTCCGATTTTGCCCCCCTTCCGGAGGCGTATCTCCCCGGAGAGCGATCTGAAGAGGTAGTCGGTATAGAGACGGTGAAGATGCTCATCGTCCCAGAGTTTGCTGAGCACCCTTACCTTGCCCATCAGAGCCTCGCCATACACATCAAGAACCATCTGACAGGCCACTCCGCAGGAAAATGCCGATTCAACCGGAATCATGGGCACCACAATAATGCCGTCATGGTCATGCTGCAACTGCTGAAGCTTCTCCTCAAGATATGGCGACACAAAATAGTAGGCATCGGTGACACTCACCTCAATGGATGAGAGCAGCGGACTCCTGCTGGCAGCAAGAGCTTCGCTGAGCCGCTTTGTCTGGGCACGGTTCACCGCAAGCAGTGAAGAGCGATAGCGGTTGAGCTTCCACTTGACATAGTGCCTCGTTGAGCGATAGTCAGCAATAAAGTAGATCAACGCTTCAGGTATTTTAACAATCTGACGGGTGACTGCCCTGAGAATTTTTCTCGAGCTTGGCCAGAGATTGCGTACCGTAACGTTTTCAACCTCTCCATAGGTGGTGACAATGACGGCATACTTTTTCCTGCTCACAATCCAGTCCACCATTTTAACTCCACATACATCACGACAAAACCAACGACTGCCCCGACCAGGGTCTGCATGAAGTTATGAGCTTTCAGACAGATTCTCGACCACATCAGCAGCGGCACAAGAAGCAGAAACCATAATGCGGTGACACCAAACTGCATAAAGAGCAGGGCAATCGAAGAGGTGAGGGTAAAGAGATGGATGCTTATCTTCCACTGGAGGGTGACAAGAAGAATAAAGATCATGTTGATGGAGTTGAAGAGAAGAATTCCTGTCAGAAGCCTTGGGGCATCAACCTCCAGAATAAATTCGTATCCAAGCGCATTGACCGCAACAAGCACCAGAAGGGGAAGAAAACGCTGCTCCCGGAAGGTGATATTGTAATCTGAAATCTTCCCTGTCTTTTTGAGACCCGATATCAGAAGAACCGGTGCAAGCGTGCTTGAAAAAAAAAGGACCATAAGGTAATACATGCCGTTATGATCGCCGGCAAAACCAAGGAGAACAATGGCGGCATAAACTGCAGGAGCTACAACCACAGGACTGATGAGCCATGAAACAAGATCGGCTGCACGATGTACATTAAACGGCATAGGCTCCAAACGTCGATACTCTTGAATATTGTAGCGTCATACGCCGCAAATCTTTCAGTAAAGATAGTTTTTATTAGAATAAAAACCACGTATATTATTGGCCTGAAGATGCGAGAGTGGTGAAATTGGTATACACGCCAGTCTTAGGAACTGGTGCCGTGAGGCGTGAGGGTTCGATTCCCTTCTCTCGCACTGCTCTTTATCAATGGTATGCCAAAGTGGCGGAACTGGTAGACGCGCTGGACTCAAAATCCAGTGAGTGAATAACTCGTGTGGGTTCGATTCCCATCTTTGGTACTGTTCTCCGAAAATAAGCCAAGAGAGTGGAGCCTCTTCGTTATGGACAGAATGTACTCACCCTGGCGTGAGGTCTACATGCAATCTTTCAAGGATGACAAGCCTGCCGCCCGGGACGGGAAGTCGGTTTTTGCTGATATTGCGCCCGAGGATGACGAGAAGCGATTTGTGCTCTACCGGGGCAGAAGATGCTTTGTTATCATGAATCTCTATCCCTACAACTGCGGCCATCTGATGGTGATTCCCTATACCCAGACGGCCGATTTTTCCGACCTTGACCCGGAGACCAAACTGGAGGTGATGGAGCTGACTGATCTGGCCATCAGGGCGCTGAAGCTCACCCTGCGACCACAGGGATTCAATGTGGGCGCCAATCTTGGAAGGGTTGCCGGGGGCAGTGTGGACAACCATATCCATTTTCATATTGTGCCCCGCTGGGAGGGCGACACCAATTTTATGCCGGTGCTCTCTGATGCCAAGGTGCTGAGCAATGATATGAACTCTACCTATCAGAATCTCAGAAAGGCCTTTGCCGAGCTTGACGCACCCGGGAAACGGTAGCCCTCTCCGCTGTCCATGGAGAGTGTACCCTGCCCCATAAGCAACTCCGCCGAGTTTACCCCCTGGCTTGAGGTTCCTGATCGTTGTGATGCGTCGGGAGCGGTGTGCTGGCAACTGGTCAAGTCGAGGGCATCGGGGCTGGTGATGCTCAATCCGCGACCCGACAGCTCTGAAATTGCCTCTCATTACCACGAAAAGGGGTATGATCCCCACCTCTCCGGCAGCAATGCTGCCACTATCAATGAGTGGCTGCTGCTTGCGGCACGCGCCCTGTTGCTGCGCTACAGGGCACACCTTGTTCTGGGCGATCTTCAGAAACCTTACGACCAACGTACCATCCTTGAAATAGGCGCCTCTACCGGAGCGCTGCTCAATGTGTTCCGGCGCAACGGGGTACCGGCAGAAAACCTTTACGGTGTTGAGCCCCATCAGCCCTCTGCGTGCTATGCCATGGAGCATTTTCACTTGCCTCTCTCCCCTGCGTTGCCGGAGAGCTATCCGGTCTCATTTGATCGCATTATTCTCTGGCATACGCTAGAGCATCTGCACCGACTGCATGAGACGCTGGATACCGTTGCCGCACTGCTGAAGCCGGAGGGTCTGCTGGTGCTTGCTTTGCCGAACCATTCGTGCAGGGGTGCGCGAGTCTACCGTGAGCACTGGGTCGCCTGGGATGCGCCCCGTCATCTTTACCATTTTCAGCCCCAAACGCTTTCGATGTTGCTGGAGATGCATGGACTGAGTCTTGTGAGGCAGAGAGCCTACGCTCCTGACGCACTCTATAACACGCTCTGCAGTGAGGAGCTTGCGGCAAAAGCTTCGGGCCGTCGCTTCGGCCTTTGCCGTCGTATCGGGGCGCTCTGTCGGGGCCTCATGGAGAGCTGCCGGGGCATGGTTGACCACCATGAAGCCGAAGGAATACTCTACTTTGTTACTCGTCGCCCCAGCGCTTTGTCGAGCAGTGTTGTGGCAACAAGATTGTCATAGACCGCCTGGAGATAGTTGGTTTTGGCTGTATTAAGCTGAAGCTCAGCATCGGTAAGCTCAAGACGGGAACCAATCCCCTCCTTAAAGCGCAGGGCTGATATGGCGAAGCTCCGTTCGGCAACACCGATCGTTCTCGACTGCACCTCAATACGCTGGCGGGAATCTTCGACATTGGCCAATCTCACCTCCACCTCTGCCCTGATGTTGGCTTTCAGCTCCTCAAGGCGGGAACTGGTCTGGAGTTGGCTGATTTTTGCCTGCTCAACCTGGGAGCTGATGCGATAACCGGTAAAAAGAGGCATGGAGAGCTGCAGCCCCACGGAGGAGGAGGTTGGCCAACGGGCATCGGCAACCCGAACAGCATCATTAAAAGCGGTTTGTGTTTCAAGTTTGCCGACGGCGTTGAGCACCGGATAGTTTTCGGCCTTGACGGAATTGATTTTTTCAGCTTCAGCCTGCACCTGAAAGTCGAGCTGGCGGAGCTCCGCTCTTTGGGCAAGCGCCTCGCGGTATGCCCCGGAAATATCGGAGGGAGAGGAGGTGGAGGGGGGTTCAAGCTTGCCGGTGAGCAGAAGAGAGGTTTCGGGGGGGAGGCCCATGGCATTTTTGAGCATGGTCATGCTGTTCTCCACCCTTTTTGTGTTTCTGATGAGATCTGGGCGAAGATTTTCAACGGAGAGGTAGGCTTTCAGCGTGTCGATATCGGCGACGACTCCCTGGCGAAACATGGAACGGGTATCTTTTTTGGACTGCTCCCAGCGCGCAATGCTCTGCTGAATCAGTTTGAGATGCTCTTTGGCAATCAGTGCGTCAAAATAGGAGATTTTGATCGTAGAGATGACCCCGGCTTCGGAGCTTCGGTAGGCTTCGTCGCTCATGTTGCGGACAATGGAGGCTGCCTTGATACCGGCAAATGCAGATCCGTTAAAGAGTGGCTGACGAAGGTCAATGGAGGCGCGGGCGGCATTGTCGGAGCTTATTTCGAGCACTCCGGTTGGAAAAATCAGATTTGGCGCCATCATCATCACCGACGGTTTCAGGGTTCGGGTGTAGGAGAGCGCTGTGGTTACCTGGGGAAGAACATTTGACCAGGTCTCCCTGATTTTTTCTCCGGCCATCTGGCGTTCCAGTCGGGCAACCTCTAGCGTGCGGCTTTTTTCGAGCCCGATACGCACCGCATCTTCAAGGGTGAGCGGTGTGCTCTCGGGCGGGGCGGCCCCGGAGAGCGCGACAGAGGCTGAGAGAAGAGGCAGAAGAATCAAAAGAAGAGCGTATCGGATCCTGTTCATAAAGAGGTTTCGCTGAATGAATAAAATCGGCCCACTGCGCCTGTGGCAACAAGGGTATGAGTTCGGGCAATATAAAGAAGTGAAGGCTGTTTCATACAACAATCATGGCTGGTATCGTTCATGCCAAAGGCGGGTGAGGCGCTCTCTGATACATTTTTCGCGACCCTCCTCTCCGGGACGGTAGTACACCCTGGGCTCCACCCCTTCAGGAAAGTAGTGCTGAGCGACAAAATGGTCCGGATAGTTGTGGGCATAGCGGTAGCCTGCACCGTAGCCTTCATCTTTCATCAGTTTTGTCGGGGCGTTGCGCAGATGGAGTGGAACGGCACAATCCTGCATGGAGCCGGCTTCGATCAAGGCCTGGTTGATTGCCACATAGCTCGCGTTGGATTTGGGGGCTGAGGCGAGGTAGGTGACACCCTGGGCCAGGTTGATTCTTGCTTCGGGCATACCAATCATGGCGACAGCCTGAAAGACCGAGATGGCAAGGGTGATTGCGTAGGGGTCGGCATTGCCGATATCTTCGCTTGCAAAAATAACCATCCGACGGGCAATAAATTTTGGATCTTCACCACCCTCGATCATCCGTGCAAGCCAGAGGAGCGCTGCGTCAGGGTCGGAACCACGCATGGACTTGATAAAGGCAGAGGTGATGTCGTAGTGATGTTCGCCCGTTTTGTCGTAGCGGGGGGCTTTGTGCTGAAGAGCCGACTCAAAGAGCGACCGGTCGAGCCTTCTCTTCACCGCATCGTGAGGGAGGAGGGAGATTGCCGCCTCGATGGCGTTGAGCGCCTTTCGGGCATCGCCTCCTGAAAACTGCAACAAAAATGCAAGGTCGGTGATCTCTACAGGGTGCTCCCTGCAAGAAGAATCCTCCCTGAGCGCACGTTGAATGACCGCTTCAAGGTCGGCGGGAGCGAGTGGCTGAAGAGTATAGAGCTGCATGCGGCTCAGCAGCGCTCCGTTCACCTCAAAGGAGGGATTTTCGGTGGTGGCTCCGATGAGCGTGATAACACCCTGTTCAAGAGCGTGGAGGAGGCTGTCTTGCTGTGCCTTGTTAAATCGGTGAATTTCATCGATAAAAAGGATACTCCTCTCCCCTCTGGCTCTGGCTTTTTCGGCGTTGTCGAGCGCTTTGCGGACATCCTTGATGCCGGAGTCGACGGCAGAGAGCTGCTCGAAACGGCAGTTCAGCGACGCTGCGCAGATCACCGCAAGGGTTGTTTTGCCTGAACCCGGGGGGCCCCAGAAGATCATGGAGGGCATCTGCCCGCTGGTAATGAATTGGCGAAGCGGCCCGTTGGCACCGACAAGGTGCTGTTGACCGGCAATATCGTCGAGGGTGCGGGGACGAACCCGTTCGGCCAGTGGCTGAAAGGGGGCGCTTTTTTCGGGCGACGAGGAAAAGCCGAAAAGATCGGGCTGGATGTGGTCGGGGAATGCCATCAAAATCCTTGCTGGAGCATCCACTCCCCGGTAAGTTTGGAGACGGGGGCTTCGGCAGGTGGCGCACCCTGAAGCTGCCGGGCCACATATTTGCCGAGAATGTCAAACTCAAGGTTCACCCGGCTTCCTGCTTTCAGATTGTTGATGGTGGTATTGGCAAAGGTGAAGGGAATAATGGCCACGGCAAAGCAACCGGGTTCGAGTTTTGCCACCGTGAGGCTGATGCCGTCAATGGCTATAGAGCCTGCTGAAACAATAAAGGGAGCAAACTGTTCACCAAGGGTCACCCACACCTCCCTGCTGGAGCCAAGCTCCCTCACCTTCTGGATGGTTGCGGTACAGTCGACATGACCAAGCACAAAATGGCCGCCGAGACGATCGACGGGACGAACGGCCCGTTCGAGGTTGAGCAGCGAGCCGCGCTGCAGTGAGCCAAGGGTCGTCTTGGCAAGGGTCTCTTCGACAGTGTCGACCTCAAACCAGCCCTGATGGCAGGCGACAACGGTCTGGCAGACACCATTGATACTGACGCTCTCGTCGATGGCCAGATGGTTGAACTCTTCGCTGCTGCTATACTGTACGCCGAGGCGAAGCCCCCCCTGACGACCTGCTACTCCCCTCACCTGCCCAACGTCCTTGATTATTCCGGTAAACATGATTTCTGGTTTTTCTGTCATGAGGCCGGTGCTTGTCAGACATACACACCGGCTCCATGAGTACAAGAGAAAGTCTGCGCCTGGCCTTATCCGAGCGCTTTGAGGGCCGCACTGTAATCAGGCTCCTGCACAATTTCAGGAACCTGCTCTGTATGAAGCACCATTCCGTCGGAATCAATAATGACAATTGCGCGGGAGAGAAGTCCTTTCAGGGGACCGTTGGTAATGGTCACCCCATAGTGAATGCCAAACTCCGGTGAACGAAATGTGGAGAGTGAGACAACATTTTTCAGCCCCTCGGTTTCGCAAAAACGGCTATGGGCAAAAGGAAGATCGGCAGAGACGCAGAGAACGACCGTGTTGTCGAGCGATGATGCCTCCTGGTTAAAGCGGCGGACTGAAGCGGCGCAGACCGGAGTGTCAAGACTCGGAAAAATGTTGAGCACCACTCTTTTGCCTGCAAAATCGGCTGGGCCAGCCTCGGAGAGGTCAGTTTTTACCAGACAGAAAAAGGGTGCTTCGGTACCTTTTGCGGGCAGAGTCCCGACTGTTTCAAAAGGGTTGCCCTTCAGGGTGATTTGTGCCATACAGTAGTTGTTTATTGTTTCATAAAAATGATGTAAAAAAAAACATCCAGCAGAGCCTCTCTTTCTGATTTGCAGGACAAGGATAATATAGTCAACAACAGGAAGATCACATAGACTCTCTTCTTTCTTGACTCCAGGGAGCGACTCTTTTGGGAGGCTGAACAGCCTTCAGCGGCGGTGAACGGTTCACCCTGTCGGAGAACATGTTGTCTCCGGGTATTGAATGTATGCTTCCAGTTGCACATCATGACCATAGAACTGCGGTGGCTCGAAACGCACCGTAAGCGCCTGATCCGGCAGATTGATTCCAAGCGGTGCGACGGCACTGAGGCCATCGGCTCCGAAAAATTTGGGGGCGATAAAGATCATCATTTTATCAGCAAGCCTGTTTCGAAGGAGTGAGGCGGCCAGGCGGCTGCCCCCTTCAACCATAACCGAGAGCACTCCGCGTCGATGGAGCTCCTCCAGAACCTGGCGAAGATCCAGCCCCCCGGCATGTTCATCAACAAAATGGAGCGTCACCCCCTGTTTTTGCAGCAACTCGACTTTTGGCAGCCTCTGCCATGATGAGGAGGCAAAAAGAATGGTGGGCGCTTCGGCGTCAAATATTTTTGCCTCCAGAGAGAGGTGCAACTGGCGGTCAAGCACCACCCGGAGGGGATTGCGTCCTGAACACTCTCTCACGGTGAGGTGCGCGTCATCAGCCCGAACGGTGGCCTCACCAACAAGAACGGCATCGTAGATGCTGCGGAGACGATGCACCTCCCTGCGTGCTTCGGGGCCGGTGATCCAGTGGGAGGCACCAAGAGAGGTTGCAATTTTGCCATCAAGCGTCTGGGCAAGTTTAATGGCCACAAAAGGGAGCCCTGTGGTATGGCTTTTTATAAAAGGCTCATTCATTTTGCGGCACTCAGCTTCAAGCACCCCCTCGGTCACCGCAACACCGGCCGCCTGAAGTTTTGCAATGCCCTGTCCGGCAACCTCGACATAGGGATCGCGACAGCCGACGACCACGCGGGGAATCCCCTTTTCCACAATAAGATCGGAGCATGGGGGGGTTTTGCCAACATGGCAGCAGGGCTCAAGCGTCACATAGAGTGTGGCCTCATGAAGCTGTCGCTCATCGGCAACTGATCTGATGGCCTCCACCTCCGCGTGGGGCGCTCCGAAATGGCGGTGATAACCCTCCCCTATGATCTCCCCATGGCGAACAAGGAGGGCTCCTACCAGCGGATTGGGACTGACCCTCCCGGCACCCAGCACTGCAAGCTCGAGAGAGCGGCGCATGAAAATGATGTGTTCGTCCTCTCTCATGGTTACTCCTCTTGATGAGTCTGGACAATGACCTGTTCGAGCCCTATACCGGAGAGGGAGATCAGTTCGGCAATGTGCTCAATTTTATAGGGGGTGGCGTAGTAGATGGTTTTGATTCCCACATTGATGAGAACTTTGAGGCAGTGAATGCAGGGGCTGGCGGTAATATAGATATCGGAGTCCCTGATGGAGACACCATGTTTTGCCGCCTGCGCAATGGCATTGATTTCGGCATGGATGGTGTTGACACAGTTCTCTTCAACGGTACCATCCGGATGAGTGCTCCGGTAAATACGGCAGGCGCTGCCGCTGTCGTGGCAATGGGGCAGTCCCGATGGCGCTCCATTGTATCCCGTCGAGAGAATATTGTTATCGCGAACAATAACCGCGCCAATGTGACCCCGAGTACAGGTGGCTCTCCCCGATATCAGATGGGCGACACTCATGAAGTATTCGTGCCAGCCGAGCCGCATGGGAGCGGAAAAGCCATCCCCTCCCTGTTCACCTGTACAGGAGCATCCGCATCTGCTCTTTTCAGTCATGGCCTCCCTCCTTTAAAAAATGTTACTGGATTTTCTGCTTTCCCAGATAGAGCGATTTATCGACTTTTGAAAAAAAGTCCTGGTAGTACTGATCGTCTTCAATCTGGCTGACACGCATCACCGCTCCCTTGTTATTGAGCACTTTATATTTAAAGTTGATGCGTACCCTGATCTGTTTACCGAATTCGCTGATATTGGCAGAGGCTTCTGTAATGCTGTTTTTTTTATACTCCGGCCTGTCGGTAAATGCCCGGGCAAAAAAAGATTCCGTTGGATTTTCAATATCGAGCTCTTTCTGTGCGGTCAGGAGCCCAAGATCGACATTGGCCTGCTGAACGATAAAGTTGTCGTCCTGCAACGTATTCATGACCGCCTTCATCACCAGCTTCATGTCGCTGACATCGTAGAGACGGGACTGTGCTTCACGCACCTGGAGCTGGGTTTTTGGCGCGACCGGCACCGTGGTTTCGCAGCCACCAAAAAGAAGGGATGTGCCAAGGGCGGAGAGAAGTATCGGATGTTTCATGCCCCTCCCTAAAATTTAGTGCTGTGATAGGAGTAATCGCTGACAAGACCATTGGTAAACTTGATGATCACGGTCAGGGTTTTTTGAGTTGATGATACCGCTCCGGCGTTGCGCGAACCAACGAGAATTGAGAGAATACCGTTGCCTCCGGTTGAGTAGGCTGCTTCGGTGGCAAGGCGGTCATAGATCCAGCTCTCCTTTCCATCAAGGTCGCGGGCGGCAATATTGGGGGATCCGAGTGCTTCGGCCACGGCGGCCTGGCTCATCCCCTTGTGAATCTCTCTCTGAACAGAACCGGCGGTAAGCTCTCTGCCTGATGGAGGAGGCAATTCGGCGGCATGATCGGCCGCGCTCATACAACCACAGAGAGTTGATGCCATCATAACGGCGAAAAGGGATGCTTTCATGGATCAATGAGCATTGAGTGGTTGAAAAAAGTGTGGAGAGAGCGACACTGAAGGGCGAGGAATGGTCGCCCCAAAGTTTGGTTTAGCTCTCCCGATTATCTATATTATATACTTCAAATCTTTTTGTTACGAGCGGAGAACCATTTCACCCTGCTCCGCACACTGTTTTCTCCAATGTAAAAAATTTGCAGCAATGGACAATATGCCAGAGATCATGGTATCGTACATATTGGCCATTATAACAATATTCTGATTGATCGGAGAGCGTGATGATCGACACTGCCGGGCTTTGTTGACATAGGAGTATTATTGTGTATTGAAAGCATTGCTTTGTTTGCCAGACAGTTTTAAAAGAAGAATGAAGAATCTTATGAAAAGGTACGCTATCGTTTTGGCTTGTGGTATATTGTGTGGTCTGGAGACCATACCCGCAGCCTCCCTTCGCGCAGATGTGATCCCCGATGCCGGAAGCATTCTTCGCGATCAACTTCCCCAACTTCCAAGAACCGTGCCGATGCCGCCCCCCCGGGAGCTGGTTGCGCCGACTCCTCAAAAAGAGAGCGATGATGGCGTCAGGGTAACCGTTCACAAATTTATTTTTCAGGGATATGAAGGCGTTTTGAGTGACCAGGAGATCCATGACCTGGCCGACAGCTTCAGAGACAAGCAGCTCTCGATGAAGGAGCTGCAGGGTCTGACCAACGTTATAACCGCCTATCTGAAAGAAAAAGGGTGGTTTCTTGCAAGGGCTTATCTGCCCAAACAGGATGTTACCTCTGGCACCGTGCTTATTGAGGTGAGCCAGGGCAAAAGTGATGGCAATGTTGCTGTCAAACGAGACAAGAGCGTCAGGATCAAACAGTGTATTCTTGAGTGCATTGCTGATGGAACGGTGCATCCCGACCAGCCGATCAATGAAAAAAGTCTGGCGCACGCCGTGCTTCTCATGAACGATTTGCCAGGAATTTCGGCACGCTCTTCGATTGCCGCAGGCAGTGAGCCTGGAACAAGCGCCGTTCAGTTTTCGGCCACCGAGGGGCCGCTGCTCAGAGGTTTTTTGTTGCTGGACAACTATGGGAACCGTTATACAGGAACCTGGAGAGAGAGCGTGATGGTTGGTGCTAATGACCCCTTCAAGTATGGAGACCAGGCCTCTTTGATGGTAACGCGGGCTGAGGGGTTGATACAGGGGCGTGGCAGCTACACCTTTCCGATCATCTATGAAGGGCTGAAGGGAAATATTGCTTTCACCACCATGAACTATAATCTGGTGGCTGAACTGGCCTCATTGCAGTACACGGGGCGGAGCAACACCCTTGATCTCGGCATCAGCAACCCCATCCTTCGAAGCCGGGTATCAAACGCATTGACAACCGTTACCTATAGCTATAAGTCGCTGGTGGACTCGGCGCTTGGCACCGATTTTCGTGACAGGGTGTTGCACAGTCTGACAATCGGCGCCAACGGAGATATTCAGGATACCTTTTATGGCGGGGGGAACACAAACTGGAATCTTGCTCTAACCTCCGGCACGTTCCATGATGCACTCGATCCGGTGAACCTTGGAAAAACCGAGGGCTATTATGCTCGTTTGAATTTTGGACTCTCCCGGATGCAGCGCCTTCTTGAGCGCACCACACTGAATGTCGCCTGGAAAGCGCAGAGTGCGATCAGAAACCTTGACAGCAGTGAAAAATTCAGCCTTGGCGGACCCTATGGAATACGAGCCTATCCGGTTGGCGAAGGAACCGGGGATGATGGACACCTGATCAATACCGAGATTCGCTATAATATCGCATCACCTCCCGAATGGGGCAGCTTTCAGGCCATGTGCTTTTATGACGCGGGTTTTTTGAAACGGAACAGGGATACCACAAGCATACCGCTGGCGACGGCGACAAACCTGAATGAATACTGGCTGCAGGGTGCCGGATTGGGGGTCAACTACACCTTTCCGGGCAAGTTTACCGCTCAGGTGAGTTGGTCGCATACCATTGGAGACAACCCGGGACGAACCGTCAATGGCAATAACAGCGATGGAAAAGCGGAGAACAACCGCTTCTGGGTACAGGCCATGATGTACTTTTAAGGCCAAAACGAACTGTTTATCCCCCCAAAAAAATTCCCCCTGAAATGTTTGGATATTTTTGGGGGAATTTGTAATTTAAGTCGTAAAGAATGGTTTATTGAGATAAAGAGGACTGAAAGCGTCTGAATTAAAGCCAAAAAAAAGCAGATTTTTTCTTTAAGTTTTTATAATAATAAGTTACAAGGGGGACACTATGAACAGGATATACAACATTATCTGGTCGCAAGCCAAAGAGAAGTGGATTGTGGTATCTGAAAAGGTGAAGTCTAACGGTGGTGTTCCAAAATCATCGTTGCCGAGTCTTGCCCTTCTCACAGCATTGCTTGCAGCAGGGGCTCCGGCGTACGCTCTGGATCCAGCGGCATTGCCTTCCGGTGGACAGATTGCCGCAGGCACCGGCTCTATTGCATACAGCGATACAGCTAACAAAATGACTGTCAGCCAGACAAGCAAGGCCTTGATTGCCAACTGGGAGAGCTTCAACATCGGACAGCAGTCAGCGGTACGTTTTGATCAGCCAGGAAGTTCGGCTGTGGCGCTTAACCGGATTGCTGATTCGAACCCGACACAAATTTTGGGTTCACTCTCTTCCAATGGAAACATCTTCCTTGTTAACCCCTCCGGTATTGTCTTTGGCAACTCCGCACAGGTTGATGTGGGAGGCCTTGTGGCATCTTCTCTCGATATTAACGACGCTGATTTTCTTGCGGGATCCTATCGCTTGCAGACTTCAGGTGCTGCGGGTTCTATTCTCAACAGTGGAAGCATCAATGCTACCGGTGGTGTTGTTGCCTTGATTGCACCACAAGTCACTAACGATGCAACGGGATCAATTACGACACCTCTTGGTTCAACAGCACTGGCTGCGGGAAGTCAGGTTTCGGTTGATTTCAAGGGCGACGGATTGATTTATCTGACCGTAGATTCAGGCGTGGTCAACGCACTTGCAGAGAACAAGGGCTACATTGGTGCCCAGGGTGGTCTTGTGGTTTTGAGCGCAAAGTCTGCTGAAAATGTGATGCTCTCTGCAGTCAATAACAGTGGTGTTATTGTTGCCACGGGCCTGCATCAGAGGGACGGTAAAATTATTCTGGATTCAAACGATGGCCTCACCTCCCTTTCGGGAACCCTTGATGTGTCGGGTGCGAACTGCGGCAGTGGCGGCCAGATTATTGCTGTTGGCGGTGTGATTGATATTAATGACGGTGTCAACCCGAACGGGAACGAAATGCTGCTTGTTGCTCCAACAGTAGCCAACATTCGCGTTCGTGTTGACGGTGTTACCCAGCAGCTTGAGTTCACTCCTGACAGCTCACACAATGAGGGTGAACACAATAGTGCGGGACACGAAGATAAATTGTTCAGCGGTGAGGTTTCTCTGGGAGCTAACAACGAGTATGCAGACTACCGCGTCGGTACCGCCGCAACAAAGGCTATTATTGTAGAGACCGGTAACGGAAGCAAGGTGTATGATGGCACAACGGTTGCGGAAAATCTTGCAATCAACACGATCGGCGTTCGCGATTCGGGCTATAGTGCCGATGGGCTCACTTTTGTGACTGAGAACAAGAATGTTGGCTCAGGCTATTCCATTCTGCCTGGTTCTGACAAGAACCAGCTCTCTTCGGACTATGCCGTGGGTTACTATACCGGGCAGTATGCAATAACGCCAAGAACAGTGACACTTTCGGGTATCACGGCGGACAACAAGATCTATGACGGCAATACCGTTGCAACGGTTCGTACTGAAAATGCTCTTTTTGATAATATTGTTGCGGGTGAAAGTATCGGGGTGACGACAACAGGAGCTTTTGATGATAAAAATGTTGGTTGGAACAAACAGGTCACACTTGAGAGTAGCTACTCAGGAAATAAGGGAACAGAGCTCTCTAACTACATCATTGAGGGGCAGGGTTCAACCGAGGCAAGTATCACTCCAAGAACAGTTACCGTTTCTGGTATTACGGCCGAGAACAAGGTGTATGATGGCAACACCATTGCGCAACTGCAAACAGGCAATGCCAGCTTCAAGAACATTGTTGATGGTGAACAGATCGGTATACGGTCATGGGGGACATTTGATGGTAAAAATGTTGGGGAGAACAAGCTTGTTTCTCTGAGAAACAGCTACCTCGGCAACCAGGAGACTGACCTCTCGAACTATATTATTGAAGGGCAGGATTACACTCAGGCCAGTATTACACCGAGAACCATTACGGTCTCTGGTATTACCGCTGACAATAAGATCTATGACGGCAATACTATCGCGCAGGTACAGACCAGCAAGGCACTCTTCAGCAACATCGTTGATGGTGAGCGCATCGGGGTGACCGCCTCGGGCTCTTTCGACAACAAGAATGTCGGGGTCGACAGGGTTGTTGCGCTGAAGAGTAATTACATTGGTAACCAGGAGACTGACCTTTCAAACTACATTATTCAAAATCAGTCTGCAGCCCAGGCAAGTATCACCCCGAGAACAATCCGGGTATCTGGAATAACGGCTGATAACAAAACCTATGATGGCAACACCGTTGCGCAACTTCAGACAGCGAATGTCCTCTTCAGCAACATAGTCGATGGTGAGAACATTGGTATTGCTTCAACCGGCAATTTTGATAGTAAAAACGTCGGCACAGACAGAACTGTGGCGTTGAGCAGCAGCTATTCGGGCAATCAAAATACTGAACTCTCCAATTACAGGATTCAGGATCAGGCTTCCACCCAGGCCAGTATTACTCCCAGAACGGTTACCGTTTCTGGCATCTCCGCCGACAACAAGGTGTATGATGGCAATACCGTTGCCCAGATACAGACCGGCAACGCTCTTGTCAGCAACGTTGTTGATGGTGAGCGCATTGGTGTGAACGCTACCGGGTCGTTTGACAGTAAGAATATTGGAGTCGACAGGGTTGTTGCACTCAACAGCAGCTACGCCGGTAACCAGTCTACTGAATTGTCAAACTACACGATTCAGGATCAGGCTTCCACCCAGGCAACTATTACACCGAGAGCGGTTACCGTTTCAGGTATCACTGCAGGCAACAAGATCTATGACGGCAACACTCTTGCGCAGGTACAAACTGCCAACGCTCTTGTCAGTAATGTGGTTGCGGGTGAAAGTATCGGGCTGACAACAACCGGAACTTTTGACAGCAAAAATGTTGGCAACAACAGAGTGGTTACACTGAACAGCAACTACTCCGGAAATCAGACAACAGATCTGGGGAACTATACGATTCAGGAGCAACTTGCAACTCAGGCAAATATTGTTCACAGAACTGTCACTGTTTCGGGGATCTCCGCCAGCAACAAGATTTATAATGGCAACACTCTTGCCGAGGTACAAACTGGCAATGTCCTGATCAGTAATGTTGTGGCGGGTGAAAGTATCGGGCTGACAACGGCAGGTACTTTTGACAGCAAAAATGTTGGTACCAACCGGCTTGTTGCTCTGAGCAACAGTTTCTCCGGCGACCAGCAGACCGATCTGTCTAATTATATTATTCAGGATCAGCTTTCCACTCAGGCGAGCATTACGCCAAGAGTGGTGACGGTTTCGGGTATCACTGCTTCAGACAAGATCTATGATCGCACAACAACTGCACAGGTCCAGAGTGCCGGTGCAATATTCAACAACATTGTTGATGGTGAGAGCATTGGATTGAGTGTCTCTGGAACATTTGGAGACAAGAACGCAGCTTTTGGTAAAACGGTTAATCTCGTAAGCTCCTACAGTGGTGCCGACCTGGCTAACTACAGCGTTGTTGATCAAAGCAACACCACCGCATCTATCCTGAAGTTGCCGATCAACATCTCGGGCATAACCGCCTATAACAAGAACTATGATGGCACAGTGACAGCTATTACCAACTCAAATGGTGCAACCGGCTGGCTTGCGGGTGACCAGCTTCTGGTCTCTTCTGTAGGTGTGTTTGACACTGAGCTTGCAGGAACAGGCAAACTGGTAACATTAGCAAGCAGCTACAGTGGTGCCGACGTTAATAACTATGCTATCACAAGCCAGGCCAGTACAACAGCGAACATCCTGCAGGTGGCAACACAGCAACAGGTAACCCCTCCGGTTACTCCGCCGGTTGTTGGCGCTCCTGCCATAACTTCTGCAACGGGTCTTGTCGTGCAGTATGTTGCAGCTCCAACGGTTAGCGGAACTGGTGCAGGCGTAGCGGTACCTGGTGAAATTGATGTCACGATTCCTGCTGCATCGCTCAGTACAGGCGGTGGGGCATCATTCACAGTGCCTCTTCCTGAAGATGTTCAGACTGCGGCAATTGCCGGAGGTGAGTCGGTCTCTCTTGTCGATGCGAACGGCAACAGCCAGCCACTTCCATCGTGGATAACCTATGACTCAGTTGCCAAAGTGTTCAAGGCATCGAGCGTCACGACCGGTGATCTTGCCCAGACTGTCACGGTACAGTTGAAGATTGGTACAAAAACATGGAAGATTGTGATCTCGTCTCAGCAATAGAGCGTCAAGGTCATAAGCAGAGGGTTCAAGAGCCATCCAACTGATTGTGTTGGATGGCTCTTGTAGTTTACACTCCAAAAGATTTTTCCCTCCAGGAAAAAGTCATACTGCGTTTTTCATACGAATTTTGTTTATTTGATAAAGCTTTGTATTATTGTGCGGGAGATGGTCAACTCTGACTGTAAGGGTGGTTGTTAAAGGCACATGAAGTTGTTGATTCATCTGAAAAAGGCGCTTTTGCTCACTCAATTCTATTGGGTGACTGATACTTTGTACGAGAGTTGGGTTGTCTATACATTCTGCAAGCCTTGAAAATCAAGTCAATCAGGTACCGGGTAGTTTATAACGGCTTTAATACACAGCTAAATTCTTCGAAGTAACAATGAAATCAAGCAATAATTTTTTTTTTATCGCTATGGCAGGCATGGCCTTGCTTGTTGAACCTGCCATAGGTCATACAGCGGTGCATAAAGCGAAAACACATGTCAGGAAGAGTAAACCTGTGCCTGTGACAATGGAATCATTTACAAGCGGCGCTCTTGACAAACAGGCAACCGTGAAACTTGCCAGTTCTCTCTTTGCTGCCAAAGACTACACGAGCGGAGAGGTTGTGGTGGCCAGACTCCTCAACGATTACCCGGATGATGATGCTGTTTTGAGAAAGATTATCGATCTCTATATAGCGGCTCAAAATGCAGAAAAAGCCCTGCCAATCTATGACCGCTTGATTAAGATCAACCCTAAAGAGACGAAATTAATCATGAAAGCCGCAAAGGCTTATTCGTGGACTGGCCGTTGGGAGGCCACTCTGAAAATGATTGAAAGTGTTCTTGTTACCGGCGACACGAGTGATGCTACGCAGCGTGAGTATATTGATGTCCTGTATACGAATAAGCAGTATGGCAAGGCAACAGAGTACTATCTGAAATATTTTACAAAAAACAGACAGAACGATTACAAAAAAAGGGATTACGCAATAGCCTTCATCTACAAGCTTGCCAGCAGCAAGGAGTATACCGAGGCTGAAAAGCTGCTCGCTGCCGTTGAAACGCAATATTCGAGGGATATTGTTGTTCTGGAGACAAAGGCTAACGTGGCATTGGGAAAACAGGACTTTTCCGAGGCTCTTAAATTCAGTGACGAGTTGATTAAACGCTCTCCTAAAAATCATCCCAACGAGACGGCCCTGCTGATAAAAGCTGAAATTGCAAGTTGGCAGAGAAGCTACGCAAATGCATTGGTGAATTACGATAGTTTGATCAGTCGCGCCAATGGTCAGAAGAGCGAGTATTTCCGCCAAAAGGCCTACAGGGAGAAAGGGCGCGTGCTTGGATGGATGGCAAGATACGGGGATGCTGAAACGGTCTATGATGAGGCTGTGAGGAGCTATCCCAACAACAAGGGGCTCCAGGCGGAGTCGCTTGCAAAGAGGGCATATTACCGCAATACCTGGCGACCGGCGGTAGAGGGTTATAAAAATTGGCTTCTTGTAGAGCCAAATGACCCGGAGGCGCTGTTTGACCTCGGTCAGCTTTACATGCAGAGCGCAAAGTGGAGTGAGGCGGCAGAGACCTATCAAATGATGCTGAAACTGATGCCCGAACACCGCCAGGCGGCGTTGGCAAAAGAGAAAGGTGATATCCTCTCTTCAAAAAGACTTTTCAGAAGCGGCATTGAGTATTTCAATGTAAAAAGTGAATGGAAAAGCACCAATGTGAGTTATACCGGGCTCTATTCTTCGCTCTCTTATCCCCTGGAAGAGCAGCTCACTGGTTTTATACACTATGACAATAAATCGTTCAGTTTTGAAAATTTTCCAGGGAAGTTTCATCAGAATAACATAACGACCGGGATTGAATATCGCCATTTGCCTGATTTTGTGATCCGCGGGGCTTACAGTTATCACGCAAATTCACAGAACATTGAAAACAATCATACGGGATTCCTTGAAACTCAGAGTCAACCGTTTAATAACGTTCATCTGGACGTTGCGTTTCGCAATGAAGAGGTCATCGATAATGCAGAGACATTAAGGAGCAGACTCCAGAGAGATCGATGGCAGGGCAGATTACTCTATGATGGTTACCGAAACTGGAATGCGGGGCTCGATTATGAGGTGGCCTCCTATTCGGACGGGAACCGCTGCTTCACTGCCGGGGGTGATGTTACTGCCCACCTCCTCGTCGGCAAAGAACGTCTGAACCTTGTGTACCGTTTACAAAACTATGGGTTTCATGATGTGTCTCTTCATAGTTACTGGACGCCATCCTCCTTTACAACCCACTCTGTGGGGATAGACTTTCGCCACTATTTCAATGGAGAGCTGTTCCAGGGTGTTAATGAAACATACTATACAACATCCTATAAGGTGATAGCCGAACCCAATGATAATGTGTCGCACCAGGTTCGAGCTACGCTCTGCCATGATTGGAGCAACCGTTTTTCTTCGTCTCTCGAAACCCAGTATTCATGGGCTACGGCGGCTTTTTACGAGGACAAAATGGTGAAGGCTGAAATACGATGGTTTTTTTAATGTTGCCATATAAATAACAAGAAACATGCGTGATAAGAAAAATTCCTGGTTTCTGATTACACAGGTAACCATACTGCTTCTCCTGCTCATTATTTATATTGGCATTCGCATTTATTACATCATCATTGCTCCATTCACCACTCTTGAATTGGTGTTCAGCCTGATGTTTTTCTTTGCAGAGACCTTTATACTTTTTCATTCATTTTTCTTTTTTATTGATGTTCTTCGGGAGAATTTACGTCCGCTGGTCATCAGGCAGAAAGAGCCGGACAGTAATGCCTCCGTCGCTATTCTTATTCCCGCCCGACATGAGTCGAAGGAGATTGTGGAGACCACTCTTTTGACATGCCTGAACATTGCCTATGAGAACAAGAATGTGTATCTGCTTGATGATTCTACTCTTGAAAGTTACAAACAGGAGGCCAGAGAGCTTGCGGAAAAATTGGGTGTCAACCTTTTCACCCGCAGTAACAACCGTGGCGCTAAAGCCGGCATGATCAATGAAGTGCTTAAAACTCTCTCAGAGAAGTATATCGCTATTTTTGACGCTGACCAGAATCCCATGCCGGTATTTTTGAAGACGCTGGTTCCGTTTCTGGAGGCCGATGAGCGACTTGCATTTATACAGACACCCCAGTTCTATTCGAATGGGGATAACAGCACGGTGGCAATGATTGCCCATAACCAGCAAGCTATTTTCTACGAATATATCTGCCTTGGCAAAACAATCAACAAGGCTATGTTTTGCTGTGGGACAAACGTAGTTTTTCGGCGTGAAGCGCTTAATGATGTTGGGAATTTTGATGAGGAGACGGTGACTGAAGACATTGCGACCTCACTCAAGCTGCATACAAAGAAGTGGAAATCGTTCTTTATTCATAAAGCCTATACGTTTGGCATGGCCCCTGAAGATCTGGCTGCGTACTTTACACAGCAGAATAGATGGGCGCTGGGTACATCGCAACTCTTTCGGAAATTGGTTAAAACCTTTTTTACCGATATCAAGGCGCTTCGCCCTGAGCAGTGGCTTGAGTATCTTATCTCAACAACCTACTATTTTATTGGGTGGTCCTATTTTTTCTTGATGGCAGGACCTATCATGTACATCTTTTTTGATATCAATTCATACAACATCGATTCGTTTGTTTACTCAGTTACCTTTGTGCCTTTTTTTATTCTCTCGAACTATATTTTTTATTCGAGTATGGTAAAAAAGAAATACAAGCTCAGCAATATGATAAAGGTGCAGATGCTGACGGCTCTCTCCATGCCGGTCTATTTAAGCGCGTCTATTGTTGGCCTGTTAAATATTAATAAAAAGGGATTTCAGGTGACACCAAAGGGCAATTCGAACAATGTTCCCTGGCTCAGCCTTTGGCCTCAATTGCTTCTTATATCAGTTGTTTTTGTGACGTTTGCATGGGGTGCCATGCGAATCATCAACAATGACGGTGTGGTCAGTATTCTTGGTATCAATGTATTCTGGATGGGCTTCCAGTTGATTCTTCTTAGTGGACTTTTTAACTTCAACCGAAAATGAAACGGTTGCTCCTGTTTATTGTTCTCATTTTTGTGCCTTTACTAACAATAAACTGTTCATCAATAACACAGAATTCGGCAGAGATCGCTTTTGGCTCTTGGATACACTACAAGAGAACGTTTATTGTTCATGGTCGAGTTTGCCGTCCGAGGGATAATAACGATACCGTTTCTGAAGGTCAGGCTTACGGCATGCTCCGTGCAGTGCTGATGAATGACCACGCCACCTTCGATGAGTGCCTTGACTGGACCGAAGGGGCGTTGTCGCGCAAGAGCTCGGATGGCGACAGATTGCTTGCCTGGCACTATCAAAACGGAGTGGTTGCCGACCGCAAGTCGGCTTCTGATGCCGATATTGATTATGCATACAGCCTTATCCTTGCCTCTCGGAAATGGAATGATGTGCGGTATCGAACTCTTGCTGAACAGGTGTTGCAGAGTGTCCTTGAAAAGGAGACGGCGATCATCAATGGAAGACTCTATTTTCTTCCCTGGCCCCGGGAATATAATCAACCGGATCAACTGACGGCCTTGAATCCTTCGTACTATGCTCCGTCTCATTTTAAACTTTTTTTTGAGGTGAGTGGTGACCATCGCTGGCTTGAACTGGTGGATACGACCTACTACATGCTGGGGAAGCTTCTTGATTTTCCTGGTGTCCTGAAAAAAGGGACACTGGTGCCGGACTGGATCGCAGTTGATGCAGAGGGCAATATTACTGAACTTCCGGGAAATGATGCGGTGTACGGTTGGGATGCGGTGAGGGTTCCTTTGAGAATTGCCGCAGACTATTACCTCTCTGGAGATAAGAGAGCTCTCACTGTCCTTCGTCAGTTTTCTGCCTCTTTTGAGAAGGAGCTGAGCAATCCATCAAAAGACCAGGCTTATCAAAATGCTCTTTTTTACAGTGCGGCATACGCGGCGACCGAGGCTGCAGGCTCCTCTCTCTCTCCATCGCTCTTGCAGCAAATACGCCATAGCATGAGAAAAAATGATGATGGATTTTTTTATAATGAGCACAATGACTATTACATTAACAGCCTTTCATGGTTACCGGAATATTATCACATTATCAAGGCAACCGGTAAGCAGATGCCCACGCCGCTCAGTTCAGACGGTGGTCGCTGAACTGTTTCCTGAAGAGTGTGGGGCGTTAAGGCTCGCGACAGTGAACTATTACAGAGGTCACGACGTTTACTCTCTCTGAAGTGTTGCAAGAAGAGAATCATGAGGAAAAGTTTTTTTGATCTTCTTTGTGATTATTTTTCAGTGGCTTAACGTATGAAAGGAGGCTCAAATGTCGGATGATCATGCAAAAAAATTTGTTGAGAAGTTAAAAGATGATGAAAAATTCAGGGAGAGGTTTCTTGGATTTATGAAAAAAGAGGGGTTTAACTGTACAATAGAGGAGCTGACCCGGGCAAGATGGGAGAGTTTAATTGCAACTCACTATTCAGAGCCCCTTCGCGCCCGTCCCAATCTGCCAGCCTCTGAACATTGGGACTGAGGCTTGACGAGAAATTCTGTTGCCGTTGTTTGCCCCTTTTTTGGGAAGCGTTTGCCGTTCTTTTTGAACACCTGCGGGATAGTTCCAAAACAAAGCGTTTGGGCTCCTTCTGATTACAGAAATTTGGAATATGAAAAAAAATTGATATTTTTTTACTAATTTCCCAAGCCTGATTGGCTTTTCACTGATTTTGGTGATGCCATTTTCCAAAAGTATTCAACCATGATCGAAAAAGAAGAGTTACTCAAAAAAATAAGTGCCATAGAAAAAAGTGAAGCATCGGTTGTTGGCATCTATTCTAACCACATCCAGAATGTCTTGAGGTATTCTACCCTTGATGAGAAGGTGCAGATGAGAATTGTCAGGATGTTACAAAAGCTTGATGCCGACATGAATACTCAGAAGGCAATTACAAAAGCGCTTATTGAATCTATAGTCAAAAGCTCAAAAGATGTTTATTAACAAAGATTTGTTGGATTTTTTCGGCTCTATGGCTGAAATAAAAAAACAAAAACGGGATGTTTTTAATGCCCTGGCAGCAGATGTCGATGATCCGGAGATCAGGGAGACTCTGTTGCAAATCGGGCTGAATCAGCAGCAGCAGATTGATCAGTTAAGTCAAAGCATCGATCTTGTCAATGGCAGGCCATCCTTTACGCTCACCCCCCCGGCACCGTCCTCGGTTCCCTCTGATCTGTCGCTAAGCAGTGAGGTTGAGACTGTTGATGACAACGAGCTGCCTGTGGCCCTCGTTTCTCAACCCGATGTTGAGGAGACAGAGACTTTCAGGCAACTTGAGGAGACAAGCATTGAAGCCGATGGCGGCAGGAGCACTGCATCTCTTCAGGAAAAAACAACATCGAAAGACGAGGAGATTCCGCAGGAGAGTGAGCCAGAGTCTCAGCTCTCTTTGATTCAGCATTCGCAGGGTCTTTCTCTTCAAATAGATCATGGTTACAGCAATACTCTTCAACCCACTCCGTCGCAAACTTTATACAGCATGAACAATTTCAAGCATCCGTTGGCTGAAGTCTTTGGTTTTACAACAACAGACCCCTCTGCAAAGGCACAACGGTACCGTTCGCATCGGCAATGTCCTTTTAATAACCGGGTACCCAACTGCACAAAGGGGCATCCGAAAAATCCTCTTGGGGTCTGCTCTCTTCTGCATCAGGACAAACCTGTCATCACTTGCCCGGTGCGTTTTCGCGAAGAGTGGCTGATTACTGATGATGCCGCATCATTCTTTTTTGAAGAGGGCGTTCGCTGGAGCTCGTTGACCGAGGTTGAACTGAAAGATGCTTACGGGAGATCGGCAGGTGACATTGATGTCGTCTTGATTGCTTATGATCAACATGGAAAAATGGTTGATTTTGGTGCGATTGAGGTTCAGACGGCCTTTATTTCGGGTGATGCCCGCGATCCATTCGATTTTTATATGAAAGATCCCCTTGGCAACTCTCTTATGGACTGGTCTGCGCAATCCAACTATCCTCAGCCCGACTATGTTTCCGCTCAAAGGGAGAGTCTTGTTCCTCAACTTATTTTTAAGGGATCAATCCTTCACTCCTGGCATAAAAAGATGGCTGTGGCCATCAACCGCAGCTATTTTGAGACTCTTCCCAACCTGGTTCCGGTTCAAAAGGAGGAGGCTGAAATTGCTTGGTTCATTTATGATCTTGAGCTGGTGGTGAATGGCGAAAAAGAGAGTTATGAGCTGAGAAGAGGTGATGTCGTCTATACAAAATACCAGCAGACACTCTCGGCATTAACCGCCTCGTACCCGGATAACATTGACCATTTCATGAAATTGCTGCCAGAACTTGCTGACAAGTAGATACTGTTGATGAGGAGAAACACTCTCCTCATGGCCGTTGGTGAAATCCCGCAATAACTTTTCTCAAAGAGAGAGAGTGTTATTGCGGGATTTTTCTGTTTGTGAGCTTTTTATGTTTGAGCCTTCCGTATCCTGCCGGTTACCGCACACGGTGCTTGAATGTGTTCATGGAAAAAAAGAAGCCTCCCTTCTCTCAGCAATACTACAAGAATGTATTTTTTACGATAATCCCACAAATTTGTAGTCAATAGACTCTTTTTCATTCAGGAGTGCCTCCCCTCCGCCCAGCCCTGCTGAAACTCAACCGTTACACAAAACAGCTTTTGTAATAGGGGGTTAGCGCTTCTCTCCTTTTAATTTGAGCCAGTATCACCGATAGCATGGTACTTTGGCACGCGTTTTGCTAAATATTTCCATAACTATTCAAGCAAATAACGAAATAATGTTGGATAGTTAAGGCAAAGGGATTGATTAACCTAAAAAAGTACAAAAATGAGAAAAGTAGCTATTTATGGAAAAGGTGGTATCGGCAAATCAACCACGACACAAAATACAGTTGCCGGTCTGGCGGAAATGGGCAAGAAGGTGATGGTTATCGGCTGTGACCCTAAAGCAGACTCTACTCGACTGCTGCTGGGCGGTTTACAGCAGAAAACGGTGCTCGATACACTTCGCGAGGAGGGTGAAGAGGTCGAACTTGAAGATATCATCAAAGAGGGTTACAGAAAAACCCGCTGCACCGAGTCCGGTGGTCCTGAGCCTGGCGTTGGTTGCGCAGGGCGTGGAATTATCACCTCGGTCAACCTTCTCGAACAGCTTGGAGCATTTGATAGTGAATGGGATCTTGACTACGTCTTTTATGATGTGCTTGGTGACGTTGTCTGCGGTGGATTTGCAATGCCGATTCGTGACGGAAAGGCTGAGGAGATCTACATCGTCTGTTCGGGCGAGATGATGGCGATGTACGCTGCCAACAACATTTGTAAAGGTATTCTGAAATATGCTGATGCAGGCGGAGTGCGGCTTGGGGGCCTGATCTGCAACAGCCGTAATGTGGATAACGAACGGCAGATGATTGAAGAGCTTGCAAAGAAGATTGGTACTCAGTTGATCCACTTTGTGCCCCGCAACAATTTTGTACAACGTGCTGAGATCAACCGCCAGACGGTGATTGAGTTTGATCCAACTCACGAACAGGCTGATGAGTACAGGGCTCTTGCAAGAAAGATTGACGAAAACAAGTTGTTTGTCATTCCCAAGCCGCTTGAGATTGAAGAGCTGGAAGCACTTCTCATTGAATTTGGTATCGCTAACTAAAAAAAGGAGTACAGAGAGATGTTAATGATCAGAACAATTGTCAGGCCAGAAAAGGTGTACGATGTCATGCAGGGACTCCTTGAAGCAGGTTTTCCGGCAGTAACGAAAATATCGGTTGTCGGACGCGGCAAGCAACGTGGTTTGCAGGTTGCCGATGTGGTGTATGATGAAATCCCTAAAGAGATGCTTATTACCGTTGTACCCGACATCGACAAAGATTTCGTCATCAGGGCAATTATTGAGAATGCGAAGTCTGGATCTGATGGCAAATTCGGTGATGGCAAAATCTTTGTTTCAGCAGTCGAGGAGATCTATACCATAAGTACTGGAGAGAGGGAAACCGACCCGCTCCTTCCGGCAAAGGAGGCATAAATGAAAGAGCTTATTGCAGTTATACGGATGAATAAGGTCAATGCCACGAAGAAGGCGCTGATAGACGCAGGAATACCGGCATTCACCGCAACTGGTCGGGTCATGGGACGGGGAGTTGGGCAGGTGCATTCAGATATCCTGAGAGGTGCCGAAGCTGGCCATCCCGAAGCCATTGCCCAGCTCGGAGGTCCTCCAAGGCTGGTGGCAAAGAGAATTCTGACGGTTGTTGTGCCGGATGAGCTGTGTAAAACAGCCATTGACACCATTATAGCAACAAATCAGACCGGTAACCATGGTGATGGTAAGATTTTTGTAACACCGATTATCGAGACGGTCAGGGTGAGAACAGGCGAAACCGGAGATGTGGCGCTGGGCTAACGAACAATATTTAACAGGTGTAAACGGAGAGATTTTCATGGAGGCGAACAGAATTATTCCAGATCCATCCAAAGTCAGGGAGGAGCTGATACAGAAATACCCTGCCAAGGTGGCAAAAAAACGGTCGAAATCGATTGTCATCAACGATCCCGACACGATTCCCGAGGTGCAGGCCAACGTGCGTACAGTACCGGGAATCATAACACAGCGCGGATGCTCTTATGCTGGGTGTAAAGGTGTGGTGCTTGGGCCTACCCGTGATATCGTCAACATCGTTCATGGCCCTATCGGATGCAGCTTCTATGCCTGGTTGACCCGACGTAACCAGACAAGAACTGAGTCGCTCATGGACGAAAACTACATTCCATACTGTTTTTCGACCGACATGCAGGAGGAGAACATTGTGTTTGGTGGTGAGAAGAAGCTTAAACAGGCAATACAGGAGGCGTATGACCTCTTTCACCCAAAGTCGATCGCTGTTTTTTCGACCTGTCCGGTCGGTCTTATCGGAGATGACGTTCATGCGGCATCGCGAGAGATGAAAGAGAAGTTTGGAGACTGTAATGTTTTTGGCTTCAGTTGCGAAGGGTACAGGGGTGTCAGTCAGTCGGCTGGCCACCACATTGCCAACAACGGTGTCTTCAAGCACATGGTTGGCCGCAACAACACACCGAGCGAGGGGAAGTTCAAGTTGAACCTTCTGGGCGAATACAATATCGGTGGTGATGCTTTTGAGATTGAACGCATTTTTGAAAAGGTGGGCATCACGCTGGTCTCCTCTTTCAGCGGTAACTCAACAGTCAGTCAGATTGAGAATGCCCATACTGCCGATCTTAACGTGATTCTCTGTCACCGCTCTATCAACTACATGGGCGATATGATGGAGACGAAGTACGGTATTCCGTGGATGAAGGTGAACTTTGTCGGGGCTGAATCGACCGCCAAGTCGTTGCGGAAGATTGCTGAGTACTTTGGCGATGAGGAGCTCAAGGCAAAGGTTGAAGCGGTTATTGCCGAGGAGGCACCGAAGGTTAAGGCGGTCATTGAGGAGATTTTGCCAAGGACAACGGGAAAAACAGCGATGCTTTTTGTGGGTGGCTCACGAGCACACCACTACCAGGATCTTTTTAACGAGCTTGGGATGACCACCGTTGCCGCAGGATACGAGTTTGCACACCGCGACGACTACGAAGGACGTCACGTGTTACCAGGCATCAAGGTGGATGCGGACAGCAAAAACATTGAGGAGCTGAAAATTGTCCCGGATCCGGAACTCTATAACCCGCGAAAATCCGATGCTGAACTTGAGGAACTCAGGGAGAAGGGGCTGGAGATCAACGGATACGAGGGTATGATGAAGCAGATGACCAAAAAGTCGCTGGTTGTTGACGACCTCAGCCATTATGAGTCTGAAAAACTGATTGAAATCTACAAACCCGATATTTTCTGCGCGGGTATCAAGGAGAAGTATGTGGTTCAGAAGATGGGCATTCCGCTGAAACAGCTTCACAGCTACGACTATGGCGGACCTTACACAGGTTTTGAGGGTGCCATCAATTTCTACAGGGATATTGATCGAATGGTCAACAATCCTGTCTGGAAGATGATCAAGGCACCATGGGAAAAAGCCGGAAACGGCAAAGGACTTTCAGCCAGTTACGTGACACAGTAATGAACATGGAAAACGGAGATTATTGAATTATGCTATTACGACACACATCAAAAGAGGTTAAAGTGCGCGAAGGGCTGACGATCAACCCGGCAAAGACCTGCCAGCCGATCGGTGCCATGTATGCCGCACTTGG
>Ga0194060_10000457_pt1 | contig 29918 bp, 28 predicted proteins | sample SepL225m_MetaG_FD_163427 | JGI IMG/M metagenome (GOLD analysis project Ga0194060, IMG submission 163427) | Anoxic zone freshwater microbial communities from boreal shield lake in IISD Experimental Lakes Area, Ontario, Canada - Sep2016-L222-5m | ecosystem: Environmental > Aquatic > Freshwater >...
CTCCATGCCCGCGTACGGCAAGTACGCGGGCATGGAGCCGACGGCCCGGCCGAAGGCGGCTGCGTCCTGCGCGGTGATCGTGCAGGCGGCGCCGGCTCCCAAGCCCGCTCCGGCCCCGCGGCCCGCTCCGGCGCTGAGTGCCAACCAGATGCGCGACCTCTTCGGACTTCGCCGCCGGTAGGCCGCCTCGGCCTCCCCCTGTCGGACACGCCCTGCGTGTCCGACCGCCCCACTGCGACCTCGACTCCGACGGACAAGAACGTCCCAAGGAATCGAGTTCGCTGAGGGTGAAAACATCCTCCCTGTCATCTGGTCCGCGAATGAGCTGATACAGTTCGCGTGAACGAGGCAACGCATCGATGGCTAGAGCTGGACACTCGAATCATCAAAATGCGTATCGAAGGCCTTAGGCAAGCTTTCGTTGGAAAGTGTGAGTCGTGACGGTTGCTGCGAAGCGGAACTTCGCCCGACAGCGCTGGGGCACAACTTGATTCGTCAAAATGGGCACCGGGAACAGCGTAACGCGAGTGGAGACCGAACCTCGGTCTGACTCGCAACCGAAGATCACGATCACATCGCCATCTTTTACCTGGGGACAACGCAACGTCCCCGCTCTTTCGGAAGCCATGACCAACGTCGTGACTCCCGAAAGCGCCCGGACCGGCGCGACCTCAAGTAAGACAGCCCGTCGGGCCGTCTGAACCCCATCCCGGGGACGAGAGGAGATATCCCGGAGTGTCCACATGAAGATCGATACCTCGGAGCGCATCGCGCTCCAAACCCACGGCCTCGTGCCCGTGGGGATGCCGGTTGGCCTGAACGGCGACGTCGCCGCCCTCCGACGCGAGTTCTTCGCGGCGAAGCTCCACCTGCGCCTGGTGGGTGCCGATGGCGAGCCCGTCAAGCCGCTCTCCATCCCAGTGGGGACGATGCGCGAGATGCTCGCGGCGCACAACGCCACGGCGGACGCCAGCGTGTCGGCTCTCGCGGCCGGCGTGCAGGCGAGCATCGCCACGCCCGTCGAGCCCGAGGCAGTCGCGCCCGTCGCGATCGTCGAAGCGCCCGTCGAGCCCGAGCCGGCTTCCTCCTGCGCTTCCTCGGAAGCTACGGAGGACAAGCCCACGGTCGACGAGCTCCCGCCCCTGGCGGACGACGTGTACGCGGCTCCCAAGCCCGCGGCCCCGGCCCGCCCGAGCCTCTCGGACGTGCGCAAGCGCCTCGCGGACAAGGCCCGCGCGAGCCAGTCCACGATCGTGAGCCGCCCGTCGGCTCCCGTGTCGCGGCCTGCGCCTGCGCCGATGCCCGAGCGCGTGCCCGGCGTGGGCGAGTTCTACTGCAGCGCGTGCCCCAAGAAGCACGTGATTGCGGCGAAGGACGCGTGGGTTCATTCCCCCGCGTGGCTGGAGATCCGCTTCGAGGGTCGTCCGCCTTCCTTCCTGGAGCTCTCCGAGCTGGCGGTCTGCACCCAGACCACCAAGGTGGACCGCCGCCTGAACTGGTACCCGATGCTGGACGTCTCCGGACAGATCCAGCGGTGGGTGGCGGAGCAGGCCGAGCGTGACGCCGCGAAGGCCCTGGCCGACACCAAGCGCAACCTTGGGGGAACGGCCGGCCGGATCCTGGCGCCCAAGGCCTCCAAGCCTGAAGCTGCCCGGTGCGTCGCCTCGACGGGGCCCTCGAAGCCTCGCAGCGGCCCTCGGACCGAAGGGTTCGGTCCGCTGGCGGACTGGAAGCCGCCCACGGTGAAGTAGGCGTCGAACGGGTTTCTGCAGACCCCGTGATCGCGTCCCTGACGCGGTTCAAGAGAATGCTCCTATCGTCGTGGAGGTGAACGACGAGCGGCCTCTGTGAGCGAACGCGGATTTCTCCGCCAGTAGCTCACAAACCCCTCAGTGGACTGAAAGTTCGAAGTTCGAAACTCGAAATTCGAAAGGTTGAGTCTAGTGAGGGGTACGGAGACATCGGTGCAACCTGCAACAATTCCGTGGCAGGCCATCGATACTCGTATCCGATTAGAGTCCCGATCCTGGGCACAGACGCGCCATCGGCATATCCCCGATCATCTCCGGGACCAGCCACCCGCGTCGACCGCACGCATCGTGCAACCCGCAGCCAGCGGGACATTGTATGCCCGTTCTGGGAACCAGAACGGGCAACTTCCATCGGAGGCTGAATGTTCCCTTCGCACTTTGGCTAGCGAGAGAACCCAAAAAATTGGACAGAGGGAGGCGTCACTGCTCCCGACCTTAACGAAGCAGACAGTGGCAAACGGCACTGACGGAACGACGAGAACTCCCGGCCTGGCAATCGATGCCAAAGAGCGGACGGTCCCATGACCTTCGCCCATCAGACAAGATCGGAGCCCCATGTTCGCGGGTGCCACTTGTCTCGTGAGACCGGGAAGATTCGCGTCGCCTTCGTCCGGGGAGTACAGGTCCGTGCGACCTGCTCCCCGACCCCCTCAAAGCGCTTGACCCCGGTCGAGCCCTTCGAGGAGGTTTCAACCCTCGAGCTCGGGGGAGAGAGATTGCCTGGTCGCCCGTCAAACGGCTTCCAGGTGGTTACCAAATGTGAGAACCCGGCGCTTGCGCTGGCCTCTCCCATACGCCCGGTCACCATGGAGCACACCGCCGCGCAAGCGAAGGTCACTGCTCCTCCTACCCTCCGAGCTCGCGCGTTGAAAAACCCGCGATACTCTCCCCTCCCCAAAAGCTGCCGCAAGGCAGTTTTTGATTTGGCAAACGTAAAAGTCGCCTTCGACGGCGACTTTTTGCGATATTCTCCTCTTCTTCGCCCAAGAAACCATTCTGGCCATTAGGGAAGATGACAAGCTACCAACTTTTCCCCATCCTGTCAAGAGCTCCTGGAACGACTAAGCAACGATCCAGGTATTTTAGCTCAGCGTAGCAAATTTACTGTGTCAGAACCATTCAGAAGCTTTCCCATTCGCCCTTGACAAAATCAAGGGTTTCTGATATGGTTCGTCCTCGCTCAAGCACCCCTGTAAGGGCGGGACTCAACAGGAGGACGACATGAAACCGGAATTCGCTGGCCAATTGTCGCCCTCCATCATGGAGAACGACCGATGCTTACCAGCCTCATGCTCGTCGGGGCATCCCCCGGCATTCACCCCAAGTTCCTGTACCACGACGGTTTGCCTTCTTCGCCGGACGCGATGGAGCGGATCGCCGAGATGCGTCCCATCGACGTCGACCTCGAGATTTCCCGCGACGCGGGAATCGACGTCGTCGGCGAGCCGATCTGGTGCATCACGGACGGCGTGCTCTCGGCCTTCGACAGGGCGGTCGACCGCTGCGAACAGTCCGACGGCGAACGCAAGGTCGAACACGTCAGCCTGTCCGACGACTCGGACGATGACGAAGCGTTCGACTTCGGACCGATGCGCGCCCACGACGCGACCGACGAGTCCTCGCGCGAACTCCGGCTCCATGCCGACGACCCGAACGAGATGCACCTCGGCATCTTCGGCGGATGCTCGTCGACCGTGAAGTACGCCGAGCTCGAGCGGATGCGCATTCGCGAGCCGATCGAGACGATCAGCTTCCACCTCTAGGTCGACGTCCCTGCCTGTGGGAGACGACCCGTCGCATACGACGCCACCCCCTGACGGCCCCCAGCCCGCGATCGAATCGCCGGCAATGAGGCCGTCTTTTCTATTCTACGACTTTCGGCTCGGATAGGCTTCCGCCGCCTTCCAGGCCAGATCGAACATCGATCGCATCGCGTCCGCAATTTCCTGGCTCGTGATGACAATGGCGAGAATCGCGGACTTGTACGAGTAGAGGCAGATCGTGTTTCCACGCACCGTGATGTCGCCGTTCGTCGGGAAGAGCGCGCGCGGAATCAGGCGCACCTCAAGGTTCGGGATCGTCGGGATCTTTTCCATGTTCATGTCCTCCACGGCCAGCAGCGCGCGGTACGGAACGTTCTGCGCGATCACGTCCCGCACGAAGTCGTCGAGACCTTCCTTCAGCTCGTCCGCGGCGCTTTCGGGACTGAACGGGGTGAACTGAAAGATGTCGCCCGGGATCTTTCGAACGAGCTCCCGAACCGTGTTGATTCCCTCCGCCCCCTCCAGATACCGAATCTGCGGCTTCGCCCCCTCGGCGTTGTACAGGCCCGACAGCCTGGGATAAATCTTCTCCAATTCCTCCTCCTTTTCCTCCAATTCCCTCCTCTGCAACCGCAAGACGCTCCTTAATCGCTCGGGCGACTCGGACGCGTAAAAGCGCTTCTTGCCCCGCACGAACGAGCTCATCAGGCCGCGGCCCATGAGCGATTCGATCATCACGTAGGTCGTCGCGCGGTTCACCTTCGCCTTGTGGCTGATGTCCTGCACCGGCGCGGGACCGAGCTCGAGCGACGCGAGGTACACGCAGCTTTCCTTTTCCGAAAGGCCGAACAGGCCGAGTTCTTTGACGAGTGCTTCCATAGTGGCCGAATTATACCAAACTCCTCAGAGTCTCCCAAACGACTTCCGCGGTTTTCTCCCAGGAATACGCCGCGACGCGGGCGAATCCTTTCGCGCGGAGATCGTCCGCGACCGCCTTGTCCGACGCGATCTTCTGCAGCGCCTTCGCCCAGTTTTCCGGCTCGCCCGGCGCGACGAAGATCGCGGCGTCGCCGAGGACCTCGCGATGCGCGCCGATGTTCGACGCGATGACGGGAGCCCCGCACGCGGCGGCTTCGAGCGGAGGGACGCCAAACCCCTCGTACCACGATGGGAACGCGAACGCGATCGCGCCGTTTATGAGCGCCGCGACGTCTTCCTCTGGGAGATAGCCGAAAGCGCGGATCGACGCCTTCGCGGGAGAATGCTCGACGTATTTCTTAAGCTCGGCGTAATGAAGTCCGGGGGATCCGACGAGAACGAGCTCGTACGGGTCGCCCGTGCCGCGGCTCGACTTGAACAGCTCGAACGCGCGGATGAGCGTTTTCACGTTCTTCTTCGCGTCCATGCGTCCGACGTAGAGGAAATAGTGCCGGCCGAGGCGACGCGCTTGCAGAAACGGCGCGATCGTCGCCTCGTCGAGTTTTTTGTACACGTCGAGATTCACCGCGTTCGGCGCGACGACGATGCGTTGGGCATCGACCCGGTAGCCGTCGACGAGCTCTTGCTTTGTAAATTCGGAGACGGCAAACAGTTTCTTCGCTCGCCTGATCGCAGCCGCCGTCATTCGCTCAAGGACGCGAACTTGTTTCGACTCGTACAGCGTCGGGGCGCGACGGAACCCAATGTCATGGATCGTCGCGACGAGGTTCTTTCCGAACAGCGGCAACCCCTGCGCCGGCACGAAGAAGACGGACGGCGCGCGACGGACCAATTCCCAGCTCACCCTTCCCTTCATCCACCCCATTGGCAGCCACCACTTCAGCACCCTCGATTCCCATCCCGCCGGCAAATGCGCGAGCGTCCCCGCGAGCGGCGTCGGCGAAAACAAAACCACGCGCTCGCCGGCCGCAAGCGCGCGGGTCTTCATCGCCTCGATCAGATAATACGCGTACCACTCCACGCCGGAGCGCTGGGGCTTGTTCGCGGAAGAGGCGTCGATGGCGATGATGGGCATAAAAAGGGCTGAGGGGGCTTAGATGGCTGAAAGGGCTTAAAAGCTTTTCAGCCCTTTCAGACCTTTCAGCCTTCTCAGCCCTAACTCGTAAATATCGACCTCTTGTACGCTTCCAAATTCTCCAGCGCAATCCCCGTCCCCTTCGCCACGCACAGCTGAGGGTCCTCAGCGACGAACGTCGGGACGCCCGTTGCTTCCGCGACAAGCGTGTCGAGATTCCGGAGCTGGCTCGATCCTCCCGAAAGCATGATGCCCTTGTCCATGACGTCGGCGGAAAGTTCCGGCGGGGTCTTGTTCAACACGTCCTTTACCGTGGCGATGATTCCGTCGAGCTCGTGCTGGATGGCGGTGGTGACGTCGTCGCTCGTGACCTCGACGATCTTCGGGAGGCCCGTGATCATGTCGCGTCCCTTCACTTCCATCGTGAGCTTGTCGGGCATGTACATCGCCGAGCCGATCTTGATCTTGATGTCCTCGGCCGTGCGCTCGCCGATGGCGAGGCTGTACTTGCGGCGGATATATTCCGAGATGGCCGCGTCGAACTTCACGCCGCCGATGCGGACCGACTCCGACGCCACGATGCCGCCGAGCGAGATGACGGCCATCTCCGAGGTGCCGCCGCCGATGTCGATGATCATGTGGCCGCTCGGCGACCCGATCGGGATGTTCGCGCCGATGGCCGCCACGATCGGCTCCTTGATGATGTATGCCGCCTTGGCCCCGGCCGCGAGCGTGGCGTCGATGACCGCGCGGCGTTCCGTCGAGGTGATCCCTCCCGGGACCGCGACCATGACTTCCGGGCGGAACAGGCGGACGCCTCCGAGCGCCTTGTTGATGAAGTAGCGGAGCATCGCCTCGGTCGTCCGGTAGTCCGCGATCACCCCGTCCTTCAGCGGGCGGCGCGCGACGATCGTGTCCGGCGTTCGGCCAAGCATGTCCTTGGCCTCCTTCCCGACCGCAAGGACCTTCTTGTCCGAATACGACACGGCAACCACCGACGGCTCATTGATAATAATCCCCCGTTTCGGAACGTAAACGAGGACGGAGGTGGTGCCAAGGTCGATGGCGATCTTCTTTTGGAACATGCGAGAGGCTTAAGGCCACAAGGCCTAAGGCTTAAGGGTTTAAAATTCCTTTATTTTTCACGACGCCTTAAGCCTTATGCCTTTCAGCCTTAAGCCTAAAAACCCACGATAAACTGCAAATCCCGATCTAATTTCGTAACCAGGTGGTACGTCTGGTCGCCCCAGTCCTCGCGGGCCTCCGGGACGCTTGCGGACGCGACATTCTTACCAAAGCCGAGGGTGAGCGTCAACCCGTTGTCTTGCGCGCCAATCTGCTTGATCTCGGACAATTTGTACGTTCCCGCGTTCATCGAAGCGACCACCGCGTCGGAAAGCTTGTATTCGAATGCAAGCGAGCGCGTCTCGCCCGGCTCGATGGAAACGAACGTGCCGAACGAGGTCATCCCGAACTCGGTCGAGACGTCGACCGGCCCTTCCGATCCCGTCGGATTGTGGATCTTGTCGTCGAGCATGGACCCGGTGACACGAATCAGCTCCGAACCGGCCGGGACGTAAAGCCGCGTGTACGTCCGGTACCGCGACGTCTTCCAGTCGAACGATCCGGTGTGCGAGTACGTCACGGTCGTGCGTCCCACGTACTGCCCGCTCGAGTTCTTGAAAATCTCGTACGCGATCGCGCGCGCGACCTTCGGGTCCGTCTTCAGGCTCGCGATGTTCGCGTCCACGACCATCTGCGCGTCGCCGCCCGACGGAGGAGCGACGATCCGGCCGCCCCAGCCGACGCTCGCGATCAGATCCTCCGTCTTCGCGTCCGCGCTCATCATGACGATCTGCTTTTTCGCGAACCCTTCCTGCACGGCGTCGGCCACGCGGATCCATTCCGACAGCGGAAGCGAGAACATTTTCCGTTTCAACTCGTTCACGAACGCGCCGATGACCTCCTTGCGCTGCTCCGGCGGGATGTCCTGGCCCTTGTAGCCGACCTCGACCTGGTATTCCAGGTCATCCGTCACGTTGTCGGCGGTAAACGTCTGCCCTCCGACCGCGATCGGGCCGGTGATGCCGAGGAGCGATTGCAGAAAGGTTGGCGTGACCCCCAGGGTTCCGTCGAACGACTGGGGCGTTCCGCCCGCAACGGCCACTTCCTGATTGAACATCCTGAGCGCGTCGGCCGAGCTCGCCGAAAAGTCCGGCGACCAGTTGGCGTCGCGGAAGTACCAGATGGGAGTGGCGTTATAGCGGGCGAGCGGCGCCGGGGACGCGGCGGTGGCGATCCCCTCGCTCGGCCTGTCGAGCGCGTACGAGTCGGCCGTCTCAAGCTCGGTCACGTCGCCGTCCTTTGTCTTCAGGATGCCGTACGTCCCGATGAATCCGCCGCCCGGGCGGAGCTCCGTGTTGTTCAAAAAGAGAAGGAGGTGCGTGCGTTCCTTTCCGAGCCCGGCGAACTCGGGAAGCAGCTCCGAGGCGATCGCAAGCGTCTTCACGACCGTTTGTCCCTCGGCAAGCTTCGCGTCGAGCGGGCCGAGCGCGTCGGCGACGGGGCCGAGGAGGCCCGACCTGTCGATCGTGGAGAGCTCGGATCGGGCGATGCTGATGCGGGCAGCGAGAAGCTGGAGGTCGGAGGAGGATCCCGCGAGACGCTCGAGCATGGCGCGCTTGGTTTCGCTTGAGAGGTCGTCGAACGTGGCGCGCGGAGAGGTTCCGGCGGCCATCTGTTGCAGCTCGTCGGTCGTGAACCCGGAAAGTCGCACGAGCTCCCCGCCAAGGTCCACCGCGGTCTGGAGCGCGCCAATCACCTCGCGGCCGCTCGTCACCAGCGTGTCGGCGGCGCGAATCTGGGTGGAGACCCACGGGATGATCTCGGCGGTTCGCAGGAGCCCGAGCCCTTTTTCCGCGGAAGAAAACTTGTCGTCCGCCACGGCCAGGTCCACGGAAGCCCCGTCAAAGTCGAGTGCCACGGCCGAATCCCGCGCCCGGTACAGCGCGTCCTTCCCGTCGAGCGCCGCCGCGATCACCTGTCCCGCGGCAAACAGAACGACGACGAGCCACAGCGCGACGATTCCAAGTGCGGCGAGTACCGCGGCACGAACCGCCTTTTTCCGCTGGTGAGCCCGGTGCCGCTTGGGAGCCTCGACCTCGTGAAGGAAGTTGACGGTGTGGGACATATTTTTTCTACACGTTTCCCCTCCTCATAGGGAAGAGGGGACGGGGGTGGTCGTCGCGCGAGGATTCTTGTCGCCTCGATATTTCTTAAAGTAGTATACCGCACTTTTGATCTGGATGCGCGTGAGCGGATGGGTCAGCTGCTGCCAGAAATTGCCGTCGGCGGTCTCGCGACGGTGGTAATGGATCATCAAGGATTCCGGGTGGTAGACCACGCGGTGGCCGGCCTTCCAGAAGCGACGGCAGAGGTCCTGGTCCTCGAAGTACATGAAGTACGCCGGATCGAATCCCCCCACCTGGTCGAGCGCGGATCGGCGGACGAGGATCGCGGCGCCGAGGAGATAGTCGACGTCTCGCGTTTGCGCGTGGTCCCAGCCGGCCATGGTGTACCGGTCGAGATGGTCGCGCACGCGCTTGAGGCGGCGGACGAACGGGAGGCGGCGCGCAAGGACGGTGGCCGGGGTCATGAACGTATAGCAGCTATGCTGGAGCGAGCCGTCGGGGTTGCGGAGCTTCGGACCGACCATACCGACGTCCGGGTGCGCGTCGAGGTACGCCACGAGCTTTTCGAACGCTCCCGGCAACACGACCACGTCCGGGTTGAACACCATCACGTACCGTCCCGTCGCGTCATCGAACCCGCGGTTCATCCCGCGCCCGAACCCGACGTTCTTGCGCTCGTCGATGACCCTTACTTCCGGAAACTCCTTCGCCATCGCCGTCGTCGCCCCGCTCGGATCGTTCTCGACCAAAAGAATCTCGTGCGAGACGGCCGGGGAAACGCGACGGATTCCCTTGAGCGTCTGGCGGACGAGACGGTGGTTCTTATAGCCGATGATGACGATCGAGAGGTCGAGCATAGCGGTTAGGGCTTTCGGACGCGCGCAAAGCGTTTCTTGAGAATTTTAGGGGCGAGCTTGAGGGCGGAGAAATACGCCGAGAGGTTTCGCGTCTCAAGGACGAGGACGTAGACGAAGCGACGGAACTCGAACCAGGCGATCCATGGGAGCGCGAGGAGGCCGCTCAGGATCCCCTCGTTCTTCAGGACGAGGAGAAGGTGGTTCCGCGTCGAGTACCAGTTGCGCATCGGCGACTTGCCGCGGCGGTTCTTGATGCGCGCGAACCAACCCTGGCGCTCGGCGCCGTAGGCCGCGCGGTGGTGGTACGCCACGGCCGCGGGGACATATCGCGACGTAAAGCCGCGCTTCTTCGCGCGCCAGGCGAGGTCGACGTCCTCCTTGTACAGAAAGAAATCATGATCGAGAAACTCGTCCCCGTAGCGGAGGGCCTGGAGCGTCGAAGCACGATAGAACGCGAGCGCCCCGGCCGCGCCGAAGATGTCCGTCGCCGCGTCGTACTGCCCCTTGTCGAGCTCGCCCGCCCCGCGGTCGGTGCACGTGCGGTTGCGGTGCTGGGCAAGGCCCGTCGAGTCGATCCGCTCGGACTTCACCGTCTCGCAGAACACCTCGTCCTGCGCGTTCTGCTTGAACGCGCGCAGGAGCTTTCCTTGGAACGATCCGACCGTGACCGGTTCCTTCTCGGCGGCCTTCACGATTTCCTCGAGGAAGGTCGGCGAAAGGATGACGTCCGGGTTCGTAATGAGGACGAACCGGTCCGTCAGGTCGTCGTCGCCCCAGTGGTCGACCGCGTACCGGATGGCCAGGTTGTGCGCCCCGGAGAACCCGACGTTGCGCGCGTTGCGAATGAGCGCCACCTTCGGGAACTCGTCGCGCAAAAAGGTCGCGACGCCGTCGGACGAGGCATTGTCCACCACGAGCACGTTGAAGTCCTGGAAGGTCTGTGCGAAGATGGACTTCAACAACTCCGGCAGGAAATCCATGCTGTTGTAGGCGACGATGTGGATGGAAACGCGTGGGTACATAAGTGAACGAACTATACGCGTATGGACGAGAACATTCAAGGCGTGAACGGCTCAAAAATCCGCTTGTTTCTCTTCGATTGGAGCGGAACGATCAGCGACGACCGCCGACCGGTTTTCGAGGCGAACCGGCGCATGCGGGCCGGGTACGGGATTCCGTCGGTCTCGTTCGATGAGTGGCTCGGCTCCATCCGCGGAAACGCCTACGACGCGTTCCTGGCGCTCGGGATCACCGTGACGGAACGGGAACTCAACGAAAACTATCTCGCCTGTCTCTCCGGCGTCGTCGCGGACGGGATCCGTCCCGAGGCGTATCTCGACGCTGCCGACGCGATCGCGAGACTGTCTGAGCTCGGGCGTCCGATCGGCGTCGTCAGCAGCCATCCGCAATCGCACCTGTCGAACGAGGCCGAGCGCTACGGGATTCACGGCCGCTTCGACGTGATCAGCGGCGACCACCGCGACAAGACCCCGGAACTCGTGCGCCTCTGCGCGCAGTACGGCGTCGACCCGTCGAACGCCTGCTATGTCGGCGACATGACGTTCGACGTCCAAGCCGCGAAGCGCGCCGGCATGAAATCGATCGCCGTCACGACAGGATACCATCCTCGCGCGCTGCTCGAGGCGGAGAATCCGGACGCGCTGTTCGACTCGCTGACGGAACTCGTCGCGACGACCACCCCTGACCCCCTCCTCCCCATGAGGAGGGGGAACGTAGGTTAACGATTTTTCGACTTCTCCGTCACATTAAACCCAAGATACTTCCCCACCATCAACCTCGTCTGCGCGTCGATGGCCGGCAATGCGCCGAACAGGATGAACGTTACCGGCAACAGGATCCACTGGAACACCATCACGATCCACATCGACTTCTTCACCGTGTGCGGCCGCGGAGGAAGCATCGTGAGTGCCATGGCGCCCGAGACGAACACGCCGAGCATTGCCAGGCGCATGAGCCACTCGAGGGTGAACGGGGCGTCCTGCACGAGGGCGTTTGACTCGGAGCTGGTGAGGCTGAGCGGGAGGCGGCCGAGAACGAAGATGAGGAGCGGCGCGGCGGCCCAGGTGTACATTCCTTCCAGGTGGTTGAACAAGTATTTGAACTTCAGGCGCTTGGAAATCTTCGGGTGCCTGCGAAACTGGTCGATCATGTACGGAAAGTGCTCCGCGCCCCAAGCCCACCGGCGCATCTGCTTGTACAGCGCAACGAGCGCGTCGAGATACGTCTTGCCCGTCACCGTGTCCATCGACACCGGCAGGAACATCGGCGTGACGCGGTAGTCGCCCTCGTACTTCAGGAAGGCCTGCATGAAAATGCGCGAGTCCTCGGTCACGATGTCCTTCTGCCAGAACCCCACGTCCTTCAGCATCGTCCAGGGCATCGAGTGCGACGAGAATGTCCACAGCCGCTCGGGCCGCGCCAGCTCGGTAAGGATCCAGAAGGTCGTTCCGAACGCGGCCACGCGCACCGGGGCCGGGGTGGTCCAGATGTTGTTGGCGAAGAGCGCGACCGGCTGGTACGACGAGCGCGTCGGATTCGGGACGGTGCAGTAGAGATAGGTGAGGTATGCGAAGTACTGCGGGTGGACGACCGTGTCCACGTCGAAGCAGGAGACGACGACGTCCTCGTCCGCGATCTCTGGGCAGTCCGCCGCGAGCTCCTCGACCACGCGGTGCCCGGCCCAATTCAGGTTCGAGCCCTTTCCCGGGATCTCGTCGGGCAGACCGACGGGATGCTCGGTCACGATGACCTTCTTGAACACATTTCTGAACTCGCGACGGATGAGCTCCGCGTTCTTTCGAAAGTGCCCGGAGTCGCGCCCCTCGCCGGCGAGGACGATCAGGATCCGGTCGTTCGGAAACTTGCAGTCGCGGATCGATCGCAGCGTCCCGCGGATGATATCGATGTCCTCCTTGTACGTCGGGAGAAAGATGAGGTGGTGGATCTTTTCCGAACCGTCGACGGCCGCGAGCTTTGAAAACCAGTCCGTCCTCGTCGTCGCCCGATACTCCCGCCACGCCGACACCAGGTGGATCACGAAGTACACCACGCGGAACACCCAGAACACGTCGAACACGATGATGAACACGATCACCCAGTACGGGACGACGAAGGAGAGCGCGAGCGACAGCACGAGCGTCGCCCAAAATAGGATGCCTTGCAGCATCTCCCAGAATCGGTGGGTTCCGTAGCGGTAGCCGTCGGTGGACATAAGAGGCGCTTATTTAATTACCTCCCAGTTATTCAGATAGTATCCCATCTCATGTTCACGATTGCCTAAATAAACCTTGCCGTCGCGAATATCTATTTTCAGCCTGTACTTGTCTCCCACAACCACCTTGATCGCTTTTTCGTGAACCTTCTTTGCCATTTCGCTATATGGCAAAATGAGAAACTGACTGCTGTTTTCACTACGAAGCACAAAAATGTAGTAAACGCCGCCCGAATCGTGACGCTCAAATGAAACCTTCCGAACGTCGAAATTATAGGTATTGTACTGATTCAAGTTGGATGTTTTTACCTGAATTCCAAACAACTTGCTTTCTTTCGTGGCAATGATATCCATCCCCACGTCCACGCTCATTATACTCGCGTTATACCCTCTAAACAGAAGTTCGCTGCATACAAGAAATTCTCCGCCCTTTCCAACGTACCCGCTTTCAACTTTTCTTTTTTCCTCCTCTTCGATTTCCTTAATTTCCTCGATGATTTTTTTTGGCTCGGTTTTATGATTCGGATTCAAGCCGTACGTGCTCGGACTCGTTTTGATGAAATCGGAATTTTCTCCCTTGTGCTTGATGTCCGTAATAATCTGAGAATTCATCGAGGAGTCCGGGGTTGCCCCTTCTGTTTCGAGTAATCCTCTTTCGAGGGCAAGACGCGTGATCTCCTTGTAGTGCAGTGGTTTCTTTTCCACTTTTAAAACCTCTATCGCTGAGTGCTTAAATTTGTTCATAGGTCTATTTCAGTCGCTTTACCGTCGCGTTTCCGACCAACGACTTCATCTGCACGATCGCAATCTCGTTCAGCTTCAGTAGACGATCACCTTGTGACAGCCCCTGACGAATAAGCTCGGCGTTTAGCGACTCGAGGTTTGCCAGGCAGACGAGCTGCGTAACGTCGGAGTAGTCGCGGATATTTCCAGCGAGTCTTGGATTCTCGTCCCGCCACTCCTTGGCCGTTCGACCAAACAACGCTTTGTTCAGAACGTCCGCCTCGTTTGCGTAAACGGCATTTCGCTGCGTCGCGGTCACAAGGTCAGGGACAAGGTGTTCCTTGATCGCATCCGTATGGATCCGGTAGTTGATCTTCGTAAGCATTCGCTTGGTGTCCCACCCCAGAGCCATCCGTTCACTTTCTTCTGTCTTCAGTCGCTGAAATTCCTTTATCAGATAGAGCTTAAACTCCGGGGAGATCCAGGTGGAAAACTCAAATGCAATGTCCTTGTGCGCAAACGTACCGCCACCGTACCGACCTGGTTTATTGATCAGCCCAATGGCATTTACGCCAGAAATCCAACGTTTTGGGGTAAGGGAAAAGCTATTTAATCCCGCGTCATTTCTAAACCCATCGAATTCGATGGGTTTAAAATTTGGATTGTTGATTCGTTCCCAAATCCCAAGAAATTCAATTGTATCCCGAGTTCTCATCCAGTTTTGGATAATATAATCGGTTCGTTCCTTGTCTTTGTATCTCGCGATATCCGTCAAGGAGATGTAATCACCTTCGTTTCGCTGAAATGTGCTGATTTGGATTCCTTTGGTAAGAATCTTTTTCATAGAACGACGACGAAACAGTTATGATCGCATTTCTGGTACTATAGCTTTAAATAGCCAAAAAGTCGAGGCAAATGCCCCGACTTTGTTCTTATTTCTCGCTCGTCAGATCCTTCCGCAGCCTGTCGAGAACCCTTGCCGCGTGTTCCTTCCCACCAAGCCCGAACGCCAGCCCGCCGCCCAATGCGAGCATCGCGATCAATCCGGTGAACAACGTGTTGATCAATCCCTGCGCGATCTGGAGCTGGACCAACGCGGCCATGAACGAGAAGAGGAGGATCGCCCACTTGGCCATGCCGGAGAGGAAATCGGCGCTGGCGAGTTCGGCGGCTTCCACGGCGGTCTTCACCACGTTGCGCGTGAAGTTGGCGAGGAGGATGCCGGCGAGGAGGATGATCACGGCGATGATCACGTTCGGGATGTACTCGACCACCTGGCGGAGGTACACCGTCACCTGGTCCCAGCCAAGGATGTCCGTCGCGGCGATGAGCGCCACGATGATGAAGAACCACTTCACGATCCATCCGAGCAGCTTGCCCACGTGCAGCTGGATCCCGACCTTCTCAAGCGACGTCTTCACCTCGAGCTTTCCAACGAGCTCGTCGACGCGCAGCAGCTTCACGAGCTTTTCGACGACTGTCTGCAGAACCGCGGCGATGATGATCCCGATGAGGAACACGACCACGGCGCCGAGCACGTTCGGCAGGTACGAGAGGATGCTGTTCCAGAGACCAAGGACGGAGCCTTGGATGACGTCGACGGCTTGCATAGGTTAGGCTTAAGGGAATAAGGCCGAAGGCTTAAGGGGTTGGCGACGTAATGTGAGGAGGACGGTCGTAGATGGGAACCGCGAATTGGTCGACGGGCGGGAGCGTCGTCGGAATCGTCAGGCTGGCGAAATCGGCGCGCTCGACGTTTGGGATTCCGATGACCGGGATTCCCTTCGCGAAGGCGATTCCATTGGCAATCATGACCGAGACGCGGCTTGAAGTGAACGATCCCGGGCCGGTGACGACGGCGACGGCGTTGAGATCGTCGAGTGCAATCGTCCAGTCCCCGAGGGCCTGGGCGACGTCCCGAAGGTACGTTTCCGGCGAGGAGACGATCGTTCGGGTTTCGACGATCGCACCGTCCTTCGACAGTCCGACGGACAGCTCGCGAATGTCCTGTCCCGCGATAATGAGGATCGTCATACGGCGGTGACGCGGTCGATCATCACGATCTTCTCTCCCTCGAGGATCGAGAACAGAAACCGGTCGGTCACCTGGCGGCGGTACAGGAACTCGTCCTTTGCGAGCAGCGTGTAGTTGATCTCGTGGCCCAGCTCCTCCTCGAACTGCGCGACGACCTTCTGGAGCGCCTTGGGATCCACTTCTCCGACGATGAGGATGTCCGTGGGCGCGCCGACGGTTCCGACGAACCGCCCGGTGAACGCGAGGTACGCGATCTTTCCGCTGAGATCGATCTCCTGAACAAGATTGTTCTTCAGCAGCACGCTTGCCTTCGTGAACAGCGAGCGCAGGTCCTCGTACAGCATGAAGCTCGGGTTGGCAACGTAGTATTTCTTCTTGTCCGCGAGCGACGATTTTGCGGTGGCCACCGGCTGGTCGACCCGCTCCATAAGGACGCCGAGCTCGACGAGGTTCTGCAGTTCGCGCCGCACGGAATTGAGCTGGGCGTCGATTTTCCGGGTCAGCTCGCGCACGAAAAACGACTGTTCCGGGTGCTGCAAAAACAGGGCCAGGAGGCGCGCCCTGGTCTTTGAGCCAAACAGCTGTTCAAGTTTGAATCCCTGGTTGTTCACAGTGGGAATCTTCAAGGGTTGCGGATAGGGATTGATCAGCTATAATGTACAAAAATGCATCAGAAGATGCAATGGCCCGCCTATGTCGATGCAACTGAAGGCCGCGGACCTGCGGGAAGACTCCGCGGACAAAAAACAGCTGAATATAACGGTTTTGCTGCCACTCGACGGCCGCGAAGGGTTCGTGTTCGGCGTCATCTCCATCCACCGCCCGGGCACCGACGGGGCCGGCCCGAGCAACGTGATCGTGGAGCATTTGGAGCGTTTCGCCCAAACCGTGGGAAAGGATGCAAACGCCCAGCACCGGTTCGAACAGTTCCTGAGCGCACTCAACGAGACCCTGGCGGAGTGCGTGAAGAACGGCGATTGGAGCGTCCCGATCCAGAACGTGAACGCATTGGTCGGCATCGCGTGCGACGCGCAGATGTTTTTGTCGGGCACTGGCGACCTCACGGCAATGTTCCTGCACCGGACGATTGAGAAGCGCTACCAGGTGTTCAACCTGTTCCGCGGGATCCAGACCGAACAGTCCCTGCCAACCTGGGAGAAGACCTTCGCGGTCGTCCTCGACGGCGACCTCGCGCCCGGCGACGTGTTCTGCGTGTCCAACCGCGACCTCCAGCGCTTCCTCGCCGCCGAGGAGCTCAACGCCGCGCTCGCGAACCTTCCCCCGAAGAGCGCCGCCGCCAAGATCCGCCAATACTTCCCCGCCAACGCCGACCTCTCCCTCGTCATCGTCCAGGCCAACGAGCCGGCACAGGCTCCGCAGGAACTGGCCCAGCAGCTCGCGAGCGTTTCGCTCGACAATCTCGTCCGCACGAAGGACGAGACCACTGCGTACCTCGAGGACCAGAAGCCGAAGCCGTTTTCCAACGTGATGAAGAGCGTGAACAAGATGCGCGCGCACCCCGTCCGACTCGGCATCGCGAAGTCCGTCTGGCGCCTCGCGCTGTCATCGGCAGCGGTCGCGGCAAAGATGACGCTGAACTCCGCCAAATGGACCGCGTCGACCACCGTCGCCATGGCCAAGCCCGAGGCCCGCAAGCGCATCGTCACGGCCGTGAAGTTTGTCACGAACAAGCATACGCGGACGGTTATCGGCGGCTGGAAGCGCCTCCCAAAGATGACCAAGACCCTCATGGCCGCGGCCGTCGCGCTCGTGATCGTCCTCTCGTTCGGCATCTCGGCGCTCCAAAAGTCCCAGGTCCGCTCGGCAGAGATTGTCGCCTACCAGGCCAAGGTCACCGAGGTCCAGGGAGCCATCGAGAAGGCCGGCGGCGCGATCATCTACAAGGACGAGAACCAGGCCCGCGTCCTCTTCGCCAACGCCCTCAAGCTTGCCAACGCGCTGCCAAAGGACACGCCGGAACGCGCCAAGACCGCCGACCAGATGATCGCCCAGATCAACGCGGCGTTCGACGAGCTGCGCCACATCGTGACGATTCCCCAGCCGACCCTCCTCGGAGAGCTGCCGACGTCGACGGGCGTCACGGGCCGCGCCCTGTTCCAGTCCGGCGCCGGAATCTACGCGTTCGGCTCCGACAAGCTGGCGTACCTGCTCGATCCGTCGACGAAGACGCTGAACGTCCTCGCGACGACCAACGGCGAGATCGGCGTCCCGACGGAGGTCACGAGCGAGAACGGCCAGACGCTGTTCCTCGACGACCACCCCGAAATCTCCCGCCTTGACCTCGACAACAAGCTCACCCAAATCACCAACCTCAAGCCCGACGCCGGCAAGCGCTGGACCGACCTCGCCCTGTACAACGGCAAGCTCTACGTCCTCGAGCCTACCACCGGCCAGATCGTCCGCTTCAACCACGCGGGCAACGACTTCGACGGAGGAACGAACTGGATCAAGGCGAAAACGACGGACTTGACGGACGCGGTCAGCCTCACGATCGATGCCACGGTGTTCGTCCTCAAGCAGTCCGGCCAGATCGTCCGCTTCGTCGGAGGCTCCGAGGTTGGATGGCACCAAGCCGCCGCGGACCCGGCACTGACGAACCCGACGGACATTCTGACGACGACGGACAGTTTGTATGTCTATGTGATGGAACCGTCGACGCAGCGTGTCGTGGTATACAAGAAGGACACCGGCGAACTCGTCACGCAGTATCGCAGTGACGCGTTTACGGGGCTGACGGATTTCCTGGTGGATGAGCCGAACAAGGTCATCTATCTCCTTGCCGGATCGAAGCTGTACTCGATCACGGCGAGTCATCTGAAGTAAACCAAGCCATTTCAACCATCTGGTTGAAATGGTCAGAACTGTGGATAACTATTGACAAAAGCCGAAAAAATACATACAATTTCAGTGGAATTGCCTCGGACCCGAATTGTGGCGTTTATCGCCGCGTTCCCGCAAGGGATAGGATCCGAGGTTTTCTTATTTCGGAAGAACTTGCACCGATATTTCCCTGTGCGCGATGACCCTGCGGAACTCGTCGCCGTCTTGCTGGTCATTGTGGACGGACCGGCAGATGATGCTGGCAACGTAATCCGCAAGCTGAAGAAGGTTGTTGCTTTCCGACCGCTGCATCTTCACCTGCTTCAAAATTCGAACGCCGGGATCCCTCTCCATCTTTTCGCGAAGATAGCTTGCCAGCTGCCTTTGAAAGTCCTGTTCGCCGCTCCTATCGATCACGACGATCGCGTCGTGCAGGCGATGCCTGGCATTCTCGAATACGAGCCCGCAAACATATTTGTAAAATGCCGCCTTGTTTTTGAATCCCTCACTCCAAAACTTTCCCGGATCCTTGTCCACGACGATCCCGTAGTAGAAAAAATTATACGGCGCGACCGCCCTGAGAAACGCCTGGCGAACCCGGTTTGAATTCCGCTTGAAATGAAATTCCGTCTCGCCGACCCAACCCAATTCGCGCTTGAGCAACTGAATCCGCTGGTCGCACGCCGTGGCATCGCCCGAGTCGTCAAAGGCAACCAACGAAACGGCAAAGTACCGGCTCGATCCCTGTTCAAGTCGCAAACCAGTGTCTCCGGATTCATCGATAAAGACGAGCATATTCGCCCGACATAATATCACGCCCGACAGACGCATTCCAGGCGATTCATAGGCGATTGTCCAGGCTGAACAGTTTGTATACATGTTTTGAAAGATGTATACAAAGTGGGGTAGTTTGAATACATCTTCCGGTGCAGACAGGCGATTTTCCTAACGTTTTGAGTACATGGTCACAAAAACCATTTTACTGACGTCGGTAAAATGGTCGGAACCAACCCTCAGTGTTCTCCCAGGATTCCTCACCAAAGGAACGCCGCGTTCAAAACGAGAGCAAACGAGACCCACGCAAGGTATGGCGCAAGCAGCCACGCGGCCGCGCGGCGCACGCGGGAGAATGAAACGATGGTCGCCACGATCGCGAGCCAGAGCAACACGATGTCCGCGAACGCCAGGTCGGGACGGTGCAGGCCAAAGAACAGCGGCGTCCACGCAAGGTTCAGCGCAAGCTGCGCCGCGAACGCGACAAGCGCCTTCCTCCTGTCGCCGCGCGCATTCTCCTTCGACCGCCACACCAATGCCGCCGCCACGGCCATCAGAACGTAAAGAATCGTCCACGCCGGCCCGAACACCCAGCTCGGCGGAGTGAACCAGGGTTTGGGGAGGGAGTTGTACCAGGTAAGGTCCATAGGCGAGGAGGTAAGTTACATGCAGATTGTACCAAAGATTCACACGCGCTGCCTCTCCATCTCCGCCACAAGCATCACGATCGATCGAAGTCGTACTCGATCACGGCGAGCCATCTGAAGTAAATCAAAACCGCCGGGCGTCTGGAACGGGCCGGCGGTTTTGATTATGCCATCGCGAAGACGAGAACCTCGCGCTCGATCTTCTTTGCCCCTCGGTCCGTCTCAATCGCCAGCTCGTACTGCGACTGCAGGTTCAGCCAAAGCTCCGCCGACGTTCCAAAGTACCGCGCCAGCCGCAGCGCCGTGTCCGCGCTGACGCCCCGGGTACCGTGCACGACCTCGTTGATCCGACGAGCCGGAACCGAAATCTCCTTGGCAAGGCGGTACTCTGAAAGATCGAACGGAACGAGGAACTCCTCCTTGAGCACCTCTCCCGGATGGATTGGACGAATGAGTTTTGCCATAGGATTGTGTCTTAGTGATAGTCGACGATCTCCACGTCGTACGCGTTTCCGGACCGCCAGGCAAAGCAGACGCGCCACTGGTCGTTGATCCGAATGCAATGCTGTCCGTTTCGATCGCCACTCAGTTTCTCCAAACGATTCCCCGGAGGAACCCTGAGATCGCCCAGATCGACGGCCGCGTGGATCATCACCAGCTTTCGCAGGGCGACGCGTAGAATCGTGGACGGAATCCTCGGCGGCGTATTCCGATTGAATAGCGCTTCCGTGTCCTTGGACGCAAATGTTTGAATCATAGGATCACTGGTGGCCGGCGTAGCCTGCCACCATAGTAACGCATTCCGTTACTAATGTCAAATGTTCTCTCGTTGTTTTTCCATCTCCGCCTCCAATACCACGATCGGCGCGACATAATCCCCCTCCCCGGAAATCATCTTGTTAAACCCCAGCCCTTCCGTCAGCCGAACCATCAGCGGGGCCTTGGTCTCCACCATGAACCGGCGGTTCTCGGGCGACAGGCCGGCGCACTGCGTCAGGTTGTCCGTCAGGTCCGCCATCTTGATCCGCCACGCCCCGTCGTCCCGCGCCTCCACGAGCCGGGCCATCATGAGCGTCCAGCGCTCCATGGAGTTCTCCACGTCCATCCGATGCGTGCACAGGTCCACGAGCGCGACGGTCCGATCCGTGAATCCCATGGCGCGGAGCTCGTCGAACGTCACCCCGCCGTCCTCGACGACATCGTGCAGCAGCGCCGCCAGAAACACGTCATACTCCGGATCGTCCCAATGGTGGCACTTCGACACGAGGTCGCGCACCCGAAACGAGTGCAGATAGCTCGCCTCGCCCGGCATCCCCTTCCGGCCCCCAAGTATCCGCGCCTTCACGAGCTCTTCGGCCATTGCTTGATGCGCCAAATAGATTTTAGAGTCTTTGTAAGTTAGTTCCTTCATACATTTGTTTGCTACATGACTAAAACGCAAACAGCGATCAGGAGGCTTGATCCGGTCGACCCCGGATGAAATCTCCCAATCGCTGTACGATCAGTCCCCGCGACGCTTCTGGCTCCCAGCAGATTTCCCTGGTTGCCTACTCTTTCGAGAGTGTCGTGGGTGCCCATATTAGGTGGGCGATGGCTCTTCGCTGTTACGAGATTAGTATAGCAGAAAATTGGGGGTTGGTCAAAATTCATGATTCAAGACCTGACCCTCAATATCCGTCCCAATGGACATCTCGTTCAAAAATCGTGAGGCCAGTTTAGCCCTTCCTCTGTAAATCTTGGCTGAAGATAAGTTAAGTTTTTCTTGTGTACGCGTGATCGCGACAAAACAGTTTCGACGCTCTTCCTCCATTTCTGCAGAAGCGTCGCCTTTTTTGCAACTCTGCCAAGATGGCATTTCTCCCTCGGCAAGCCCTAATAGATAAACAATCTCAAATTCTAAACCTTTGGATGAATGGATCGTCATCAGAGCAACGGTGTTATGCTCCCGCGGGGGCTCCTTTGAACGCAGCGCAATCCCTTGAACAAAATCTGAGAGATCGGGATCGTGACCGGTTTCAGCCCGAATTTCTCTCATGCTAGTTGTCCATGCGATATGATCTTCCTCTGTATCACTTACAACACCTTCTTCGGTGGGTGCGGTTGTAAGCAGTACGGGAATGGCATCTTGAACAACCAGCTTCCAACTAGTACGAGTCTGAGCTAGGCGCTGTGCAAATAACCCAAGCTCCTGAGCTAGCGATGAATCTATTTCCTTAATAGATTTTGCCCAAAATTCGAAGAAGCTTTCACCGACTGCTTCAGCTTCCGCAATCAAAAGGACAGGATCAAGTTCCGAATTACAAATGCGATTAGCTGCATGAACAAGTGCAGTAAAAACACGCTTGTTCGTAGGTCTAATAACCTGATCCAAGAGTGCCTGTAACCAAACGAATTGGGGCGATACGAAATCGTCTCTACGCTGTGATAAGACCGCCCGTACACCACGAGCTTTCAAAGAATCAACGAGGGGTTGAAGTAGAGATCTTGTTCTTCCAAGAATAACTATCTTTCCCCAATTTTCCTCCCCCATCGCCAAAATCTCACTGATGATAGATTCTCGTTCGTCCTCGTCGGTTGCAAAGTCACTATACGTGATGGCGTTGATTGGATTCTCTCGACTAGAAACTGTGGGCTGCTTTTCCGGAGAACGAGCTGTGTTGTTAGCTACTAGTTGATTCGCCATCGTCACAACCTCTGGAGGACAGCGATGATTTTGGACTAATTGAATCAACTTCGGCTTATGATCAATTCTTAACTTCTCAATCTGTCTGTAGCTCGCGCCTGCCCACTGATAAATAATTTGATCGTCATCTGCTACAACGAATATGTTCTTAAATTCTGCTCCGGATAGATAGTGCAACAGCCAATACTGTGCTGATGTTGTATCCTGAAATTCATCGATCATCCAAAAGTGGTAAGTCTGCCTTACGCGAGCCGCGACCGCAGGCACGGTGGCTAACAATCTGCACGTTTCAAGAATGAGACCCTCGAAATCCATATAGTTCTCTTGGCGAAGAGATGCCTCGTACAGTTCGTAGACTTCTTTTAAATGTAGGTTTTTAGTTTTAGACAAAGACTTTTCTGGAGTAATCAAACGTGCCTTCAGTTCTCTTATCGTTTCTAGCAAAGACAAATCATCAGTAGAAAAATCACGGCCCACTTTTACGGCCTCCTTGATTGCATCTGCCAATAACGCCTCTCGATCTTCCTTTTGACCAAAAATACCAAAATCAGGCCTTACTCCGATATGTGATCCATGACTTCGTAAGATTTCTGTACAAAAGGCATGAAATGTACCAATGAATGTTCTCTCATCCGCCAAACCTGGAACCAACACGTCTACGCGGTCACGCATTTCTGCGGCTGCTTTGGTTGTATAAGTGAGCGCTAAAATTCTGAACTTCTTCTCAGGTGAGTCGTCCAAGAGTCTAGCAATCCTCGTTGTTAAAACTCGAGTTTTTCCGGCTCCTGGCCCGGCCAATACCAAACATGCTCCGTCTTGCCAATCAACGGCAGTTTTTTGAATTGCGCTCAAATTGTTGAACGCTTTTTGCAAATCGGGAGTCATGTCTATCTACCAGCTTTAAGATTGAGTATTACATCAACAATCTCTTTCGGCATCTGGGACGCTAACTTGGCATCACGGACCACCATGGGCGCCAGACGAGTCATATAGGAGGTTTTCTTACCTTTCAATTTCTTCGCAAGATCGTCCAAAGAACATGTCTTAGCTCTAGCATCTCCAAGGTCGTTCAAAATCTCTCGTAATAACGTTTCGTGACCATCGGCTAGCAGCTGATCTTCAAGACTATTGGGAGTTGTCAGGGTGCAAAGATGATCCGTCAAATCATCGACCGTGAATCCTCGTTTTAACATTTGCCGTTTAAATTCTTCCCCCGCCGCATCCCCATCTGTAACCATGTACCAAGGAATCTCAAATGCCTCTGCCAATGCGGGGTATATTGAAGCGTTACCATTATTCTGGAAATCGATAATTGCAACCCCGTGCTGATCTAGGTCATATTCCATCGCATCTCCTAAGGCTTTTAACAGGAGATACTCGGACACACCCTCTACCATTACCCAGCGTTTGGCAAAAAATATTTCTCCACGGATTCTTCGGCCCAAAAAAGACAGTTCTTCCTCATCTTCTTTTGAGATAAGAACCCGACACGCACGTCTGAAGTTTTTAATTTCTTCTTCTATTTTGGAAGCACCCTCCTTACCTCTCCAGCATCTTGCCAGATCGTCGCCGATTGCCTCTTCAAAACTGCACACACCATCAATATTTCCAGTTTCATTATTCTTTACAAAACAAGTTAAACGCCTTCCTGTCACAAAATTTTCAACCTCATCGGTCCAAGACACCCCGCTAGGAATTGATTTCGGAATACACGATACGCCAGTAGATCCCGCTTTATAGCGCACAATTCTGAGATTATGCAGGGGTACATTTTGAACAAAGTACGGAGAGTGAGTAGTTACCAACTTTTGACCTGGTAGCTCTGAAATTCTTAACCACAGCGTACGTGCAGCCTGAGGATGAAGATGAGCCTCGGGCTCCTCAATCGCAAAAATCGGCTCAGTTCCTTCGTGTAGATCCTCTGCAAGTTGTTGAGCTGCGGCTGCTTGAAATAAGAATATGATGGATAGGCTTTGAAGACCCTGTCCATGATGACCGAGCGGAAGCCAAGGCCTTTTGTCTTCATTACGAAGAATAATTCCTGCTCTTGCTAACATGTCCCACACATTTAGTGGCAGCATTCGTAACCGTGCAGAGCCCGGACTGTCTTCCATGGCGACTTCAGTCGAACGGCCGATAGTCTCTGCAATCCGTGCAAGTTTTGGGTCGGCCTTTAGCAACTCTGCATCCAAGGTATCGAGAGTGTCTTTAATTGTTTTTTCCAACGAAGCTGGAACCCTTACGGATCGTAGTAGGCCTCCCCAATTACGCGAACGTGCAGCAAATTCTTCTTCGACATCTCTAAGCGCGCCCAGCCATAAAAAAAGAACGTAATCGTAGAATCCCGAAAGATTGACGGACCGCTTCTTCGGAGGAAGAGGTATGCCTGCGGAATTTAGAAACTGCCATGCCGGTTCAAAGGTTTCCTTTGCGGTATCCCAAGTGTAGGTGATGGTCAGCGAGATTTTATTCAAACCAGCTGATGTGATGGACATGATGTCACTTAAATCCGCAATCATCTCTGATGGCCATACTCCTGCTGCGGGTTCATCGAATTCGAAAGAAATCGCAACGGGCGGAGCAGTTCTAGGATCGGCTGATTCATCGGCACGGTGAACATCATTTTCTGTAAAACCTGTTCCTCTCTGTCCCCATCGGCGAGATAAACCAATTCTTACAGCCTCAAGGATGGCCGATTTACCGGAGTTATTTGGTCCAATGAAGACCGTGGTCTCATCCAAGTTAATCTTTAAAGACTTTATGGATCTAAAGTTTTCGATCTGTAGGTTTGTGATACGCATAATGTTTTCTTTAACCTCCACAGTATCGCAAATTGCTTTAATAACAAAACGGCTCCGGAAAGGAGTCGTTTTGTTTTGGGGACAGATCCCTATGGGACGTCCCGCGCGGCTTGAGGCCTACGGGTTCATCCGATAAGAGGTTATCCTGGCGGAGAGGGCGGGATTCGAAAAAAAATGTGGATAACTTCGCCTTGAGTTTCGGTTTTTATTCGGTTATACTTGTATTGTAGCGAAATTGATTTTTTAAACATTATGCAGACTTTAACAAAGAGACAAAAGCAAATTTTTGATTTTACCAAAACTTATATCTCAGAAAATGGCATTTCCCCGACTATCGAGGAGATCAGAAAGAAACTGAAGCTAAAAGCTATTTCGACGATTCATGAACATTTAGAGGCGCTCAAAGAGAAGGGCTACCTTTCTAAAACGGACAATTCTGCTAGGAGCATCTTGCCACAAAAGGAAACTCAGACCGTTTTTGAAATTCCAATAATTGGGAGGATTGCAGCTGGTCAACCAATCCAAACGATCGAGGACTGGCAAGGGACGATTTCGGTCGCAAGCAGCAGCATCAATGATCCTAAAAGTCACTACGCCCTTCGCGTTGTTGGGGACAGCATGATTGATGAGGGAATATTTGACGGCGATGTTGTTATAATCAAACAACAAACTGTAGCTAAAAACGGCCAGACCGTGGTTGCTATTATTGATGATGACCAGGCAACGCTCAAAAAACTTTATCGCGAGAATGATAGATTCCGACTGCAGCCGAGAAACCAAAACTTATTGCCTTTTTATAGGAAAGAGGTGGAAGTGCGTGGGATTGTCGTTCAGGTCATCAGCAATCCAAGCCAGCAGGAAGAGAGTGCAGTAGCTAAAAAACGAACTCACGGCTTCGATACAATCGACCTTTTTGCAGGCGTCGGCGGAATTCGACTAGGTTTCGAGAAGGCGGGTTTTAAGACAGTATTCGCAAATGATTTTGAAGCAAACTGTAAGTTAACATACGACCTTAATTTTAAAACCTCGAAGTTGGTGGTGGAAGATATCCGAAAAGTAGGAATTGATGATTTACCTAAATTCGATTTTGTTTTGGGTGGATTCCCCTGCCAGGCGTTCTCCATTGCTGGATACCGTCGAGGTTTCAAAGACGAAAAAAATAGAGGCAATCTATTTTTTGATGTCGCCAGGATTATCGATGAAAAAAAACCGGAAGGGTTCTTGTTGGAAAACGTAAAAAATCTTAAGAGCCACGATGGCGGAAAGACCTTTAAAATTATTGAAGAGACATTAAAAAATTTAGGATATTTTGTTAAGGCGAAGGTACTAAATAGCATGGAATATGGAAATATTCCTCAGAACCGGGAACGAATCTATATCGTGGGTTTTAAAAACCCAAATTATTCTGAAAAGTTCAGTTTTCCTGAGCCGGTAAGATTAACCACAACGATTACCAGCTTGCTGGAAAAAGATGTAGCAGAAAAATATTACTATAATGGAAAGCCCTTATTTGAGAAACTGAAAAATTTTATCAAAGAAGAGGGCAAGGTATATCAGTGGCGCAGACAGTACGTTCGAGAAAACAAAAAAGGAGTTTGCCCAACACTTACGGCAAATATGGGAATGGGTGGACACAATGTGCCCATTATCAAGGACAAGAAAGGAATCAGAAAATTAACACCCTTGGAATGCGCCAGAATTCAGGGTTTTCCTTCAGATTATAAGCTGCCACAGATCGCAGATTCCGCGCTCTACAAGCAGTTTGGAAATTCTGTTAGCGTTCCGGTATTAGAGGCTGTGGCAAAACAGATGATGAAAGCCATGAATGACTAGGACGCATCTTCTGCTGCATCAACTTCTACGACCTCATTACTAGTCTTGAATTCTTCATACGAACCACTACGTGTAAAATCAATATCGTACCTTCCCCCATCCACTTTGTAGATCACAACGGAATCCAGACCAATTTCTTGTAACTTCAGATAGGTTAGGAGCTCTCGTTCTTTTAGATCAAGGATGTCTCGCAGTATCCATTGCCCAAGTGCCGAGTTAGGATTGCTCATAAGTGCTTTTGAACCGTCCTGACAGACTTTTGCGCTCATTTCGCCACCATCAGGCAAACTAAGAACGAAGGCTGTGTCACGGCCTGGAAAGAAATCAGGAAACTTGGCGTGAATCCATGCCGGGATAGGAATGTACACCTCCTTTGAGTCTCTCTGACGTCCCTCCGCGTTCCACTGGTTGAGACCGCTTTTCTCAGAAACAACTTTGTTGCCATTCTTCATTGAATACAGAGGAAGAAAAATGTGTTCGGATTCTTTTACGGCAGAGAAACTCTTATTTACTTCGGGTCCACCGAACACTTTTTCAAGTGCATCAAATGGATCGGCCAGAATTTCTACCGAAAGATCCAAAATGATATCCTTTGTCATGAACCTCTTATACAGGGTACTTTTTGTGCTGTTAAAGGAATACTTATTTATTCCATCATTAAAATTTATCGAGTTGCCTTTTTCTTCCACCTCTTTTATCCCCTCAACAACAACGGAATCCATCGGGGTTTCATAGACAAGAATTTTTGCATTTTTTCTTGTGACGCAATGATAAATCAAGGCATCCAATCCAAAAATTTTTTTAGTGGTTTCTATTCGAATATTTCTTAACTCTGAAATTTTTACAATCTTTTCTTTCGCCCCTAACTTATTGAACAAAGAATGTTCGCTGTTAAACTCAGCAATTTTTTGCATCGACGCTCCATTCTTTTCAAGAAAAGTTTTGATTCCTATTCCAAGTTTACCTTTCGACGCATCAGCCGAACAATCTGTCCTAGACAGATTGTTCGCATTGAAAGATTTACAAAACAAATTCTCAGCGATCCGGTATTGTATGTATGGCTCATTACTTTCAGAAAACAAGCGGGAAAGAGAGCCAAGCGTTTTTAGCATTTTTCTGTAATAATCCACTTGATCTTTCTCTTGGGAATCTAGGAACATACGCCAATTAAGGATTTAGAGGCCGTGGATTAGCAGGAGCCGTCATTTCCTACATTCTACCACTGATTTCCCACTCAAACACAAAATAAGTAAGGAATCACTGAAGACTTGGCTCCTTTGCTTTCCTCACGCCCCAACCAACACCACCCTCACCCCGTCCTCCCTCTCCCCCTCCGCGACCACCCCGAAAATAATCCTCGCGTCCTCGCCCGTGCACTCCGCGATCTTCTGCCCGATCAGATTGATCTCCTCCATCAACAAATCCTCGCTCCCGTAGACGACGTAAAGCGCTCGCGACAGCTTGCGGGCGGACTGGCGGAGGCAGGTGTCGGACATCAGCTTGGTGCCGGTCGTCGCGAGCTCGGCGCGCGGGACGGTGACGGCGTTGAAGAAGATTTAGATCGGAGAAATCGACGTTCACGATGCCGAACTTCATCACGAGGTCGACGATGTTTTGGATCATGGACGCAACCACCTGGTCGGTCTTGGTGAGCGCGTCCTGGGCGTTGACGCCCGACGCGAGGAGGCGGTCGCTGTCGATCACGAGGACGCCGTCGACGTCGCGGCTGAGGGTGGTGACGTTGTCGTCGGTGGTGTGGAACGGACGACCTCTAAAGAAACTCTCCCAAACTCTGCGGCGTCACGACGGAGAACGTTGATTCCGGATAGTGTTTCTTCCACGCGGGCGGGGCGGATGTTGTTCCAAAATATAAACGCTCTGGTATATTTTCACTGGCTAGATTTTAACCAAATACCCGTTTATGCGATTAGAACGGATGGCGGCAACTTGTGATTCTGGTATGCGGGCAACTATTGATGGAACCCCGCTTTTCATGTACATTCCAAGTAAGAAGTACGCACTAATAACTTTTGAGCGCTCTGGTGTTCCCCGGGAGAATCTCGGGCTTGAGCCAGGGGCAGACGACTCAGAAGACGCGGCTTCTTTTGTTTTTGGGACTTGGTCAGGAACGATCGACGAACATTTCGATCGGCTCTCCGATGATGTTTGCCTTGAGGATCTCAGCGTTACTGACGCGCGGGCATTCTATGACGTGAAGCACCAGGAATCCCTGTGGCGTCGCCCGTCATTTTCGTATATAATCCACGCAAGCATAAGTCTGTTGCGGGTTGTCCTGGGTGCTCCCATCCATCGGTTGGTAACAAGAGCCCAGGCACCACAAGCCCGCACAGCAGCTTCCCCGAAAGGGGAATTTTTGTTTCAGAAAAGCTTGTCAAACACGATCTTTTGCGTGGCAACTGGTAACGCCTTGTTACCAGTTGGTTACAATTTGTAACCAACTCAATGTTGAACAAACCGGAATTTCCGGATAGTTCATCTTCAAGGCTCAGTTGGTCACAACGCGTGACCAACTGAGTATTCACCATGTTCCAAAATGGAACCAACTGGATTTTCCTCCCAAACGCAAACGCCGGGATTCTTTCGAACCCCGGCGCCTTCGCGAAGCTTATTTATCCTCGTTCTCATTCTCCGTCATCTTCTTCCCACAATCCCCACACTCCTCAACCTCCTCGTCACAATCATCACACCCCTCC
>Ga0194060_10000458_pt1 | contig 29872 bp, 28 predicted proteins | sample SepL225m_MetaG_FD_163427 | JGI IMG/M metagenome (GOLD analysis project Ga0194060, IMG submission 163427) | Anoxic zone freshwater microbial communities from boreal shield lake in IISD Experimental Lakes Area, Ontario, Canada - Sep2016-L222-5m | ecosystem: Environmental > Aquatic > Freshwater >...
TTGATCTGTTCGGCGATCATATCTACAAACTGCTGCCGCAGTTCATCATTGGTCTTTCTTTTGATCTTCCATTTCATGCTTTGGTCGCTGTTGGTGCTTTCGCTGTCCTTAGGACCAAACATCATCAAACTGGGCCACCACCATCGATTGATGGATTCCTGGCACATGGCTTTTTGTGCATCGGTGCCTCTGCTCAACACCAGCAGGGCTTCAAAACCCTGGCGCTGGTGAAAACTTTCTTCTTTGCAAATGCGTACCATGGCCCGTGCATAGGGTCCATATGAAGTGCGGCATAACATTACCTGATTTAAAATGGCAGCACCATCTACCAGCCATCCAACGGCACCCATATCGGCCCAGGTAAGCGCCGGATAATTAAAGATGGAAGAATATTTTGCTTTCCCGCTCAATAGGTCGCTGATCATTTCATCCCTGCTCATGCCCAGTGTTTCGGCAGCGGAATATAAATACAGACCATGCCCGCCTTCGTCTTGTACCTTGGCCAACAGGATGGCTTTTCTTTTTAAAGAAGGAGCCCTGCTGATCCAGTTGCCTTCGGGCAACATGCCTACCACTTCGCTGTGTGCATGCTGACTGATCTGCCGGATATTTGTTTTGCGATAGGCTTCAGGCATCCAGTCGCGTGGCTCGATCTTTATTTCCTGATCGATCTTTTCCTGAAAAATCTTTTCAAGGTCTTGTACCGGCATAGGTTAATGTTTAGCACGTAAAAATATAAAATAACTCACAACAGTTCGTTTCCATCTTGAAAAGGACTGATCTCCTTTAATTTAGTTACCGCTTTCTATGAAAGTTTCGACCACTCTCGACATGCTTCGACAGCTCTTCGACAAGCTCAGAGTGACAACAGCATGACAACAGTGCTACATCAACATAAAAGAAAGCTGTCAGTCTGTCCCGATAGCTATCGGGATGTCGAAGACGGGTTATAAAACGAGTTCAAAATACCAACAATCCGAAATGCTATTTCTTTAGTAATTACTTGATATCAAAATCCACCACCAATTTTTCAGTGATGGGGTGACTCTGACAAGTAAGAATGTATCCCTGCTCGATCTCCTCCTGCTCCAGTCCCCAGTTCACATCCATCTTTACTTGTCCGGATAACAGTTTCGCCTTACAAGTGCAACAAACCCCGCCCTTGCAGGCAAATGGCAGGTCTGCTCCCTGCTGTAAAGCAGCATCCAATAAGGAAGCTCCGTTATATCCCAAGGTAAAATCAAAACTCCTTCCGTCTAATTTCACCGTGATCTGGCTGGTTGGGCCTTCATCCTTATTTTTTAGGTTTTCATTTCTTGCTACCGACTTGGTTTGTCCGGGAGTAGTAAATAATTCAAAATGTATTTTTTGCAAGGCAACGCCTTCTGCCGTTAAAAAATCTTTTGCACAGAAGATCATGGCTTCGGGCCCGCAAATAAAATATTCATCCATCTTAGCGATCGCGATGAACTGACTCAGTTCTTTCAATTTAGCTTCATCGATCCTGCCCGAATTAACCGGGGTATCGGTGGCTTCCCTGCTTAGTATATGCACCAGGTTGAAACGGTTGATATATTTATTCTTGAGGCCTTCAAGGGCTTCAAAGAATAAGATGGAATGACGGCCCCGGTTCCCGAAAACCAGCGTGAAATTACTTTCAGGCTCAGCCTTCAGTGTAGCTTTGATGATGGAGATGATCGGTGTGATACCACTGCCTGCTGCAATAGCAAGATAATTTTTTTTGTTTCCCGCATCCAAACGGGTATTGAATTTTCCGGTAGGGGGCAAAATATCCAGTTCGTCACCTGCCTTAAGTTCTTGTAAGGCATAGTTGGAAAATTTTCCACCGGCAATCTGTTTCACGGCGATCGTCAACTTGTTTTCATATGGTGCCGAACAGATGGAATAGGAGCGCCTGATCTCTTCCCCGTCGATCAGTTTTTTGATGGTGATATTCTGGCCTTGTTCAAATTCAAATTCGTTGCGCAATGCATCCGGCACGTCAAATTCTATACTAACAGCATCTGATGTTTCGTGGGTCAGTCGCTTAATTTTTAATGCATGAAAATGAACGGCCATGGTCGTTGATGTTTATGATAGCTTAGTGAAGAAAATATTATTCTTGTTGAAGAGCCTATACGGCTCTTTCGGACAAAACTAACCATTATTCGTTTTTATCTGTTTTTTGTATGCCTGCAAATTTTTAATTGCTATTTTTGGAATGGATAAATTCACTTGCTATGCAATTAAAGCCGGTCGACACTGTCAAAAATATATCTTCTGAAGATTTTAGGAAGTTATATTATAATACCATGAAGCCACTGGTAATTAAGGACCTGTCGACTTCCTGGCCCGCCTATCAAAAGTGGAACTGGGATTACTTCATTGATCTGGTGGGGGAGAAGGAAGTGGGGGTGTATAACAACATCAAAAGCGATGCGTATACACCGATCAATACCGCGGATGCCTACATGAAATTTGGCGACTATCTTAAAAAAGTAAAAGCGGGTCCGCTCGACCTCCGAATTTTTCTGTTCAATATTTTGCAACATGCACCGCAGCTTACTGCCGATTTTACCTGGCCCGATCAATTCATGAAAGGCTTTGTAAAGAAATTCCCCATGTTGTTTGTAGGGGGTCAGGGTTCAGTGACCCATCTGCATTTTGATATCGACATGAGCCATATCCTGCATACCCAGTTTGTAGGCCGCAAAAAAGTATTGTTGTTCCCTTTTGAAGAACAGTATAAACTGTACCGAAAACCCTGGGAAGTACTGAGTTTGGCCAATTTTGCTAATTATAGCCAGGATTTTGATTATCAAAACTTCCCCGCCACCAAACTTGCTAAAGGGTATGAGGTGATCCTGGAACATGGCGATACCTTGTTCATGCCCGCCGGATACTGGCACCATATGGAGTATCTGGAAGCAGGTTTCGCTATGAGCCTCCGTGCATTACAACCGAGTTTAGGAGGCAAGCTTACCGGCGTTTGGAAGCTGTTTGGGATGCGTAGTATCGATACCCTGATGAAAAAGACCACTCCTAAGTGGTGGTACAATCGGAAACGCCGTAAATTAATGGAATATGCCGCCCGTGAAATGAAGGCTGCCGGGGTTGACGCATAAAATATTTTGCGGTTATTTTAAGAAAAATGCTAATTTTACAGCCTGCTCGGTTATCTTTCCACCTATCTTATTTAAAGCCTGACATGCATGTCTGATTGGACATTGTGCAGGTTATTTTATTTTAATATCATTAATAACGATATATATATTTAAATTTTTTCTTGTGGTTTCAGAGGTAAGCAAGGCCGGAGATTTTTATCTCTGGCCATATTTTTTATAGGGGCTCTACCGCATGATTTAAGAAATCGATCATTGGCTTCATTGTTTTAAATGCATTTGCCACTGAACTTACCAGATCCTTTTGCAGTAATGCTGCATCATCAACAGGTTTACGAACAATAAAACTTTTTAATTTCAAGAATTTGATAGCAGGATGAAGCTCATCATACCCTTTTGGTGCCCTTACCAGCATATCTGCACTATCCAGTCCGGCGGAAAATTGTTTTTTAAATCCGGCACTCCCGGTTAATTTCTTCCAGTCGGCATAACAGTAATCGATCTCCTGCCTTATTTTGGCCAGGTCGGCCGATGGGGGCATCCACAGCCCTCCTGCAAGAAAACTATTGCCAGGTTCCAGGTGAAAATAATATCCCGCGCCATTACTTTTTTTGCCGCCTGCATTAAAATAACCTGCAAAATTATTTTTATAAGGTCGCTTGTCTTTGCTGAATCGAACATCGCGGTTGATGCGGAACATACAATTTTTAGCCATCAGCTGTCCAATGGGCAGATCGAATGCAGCAATAGCTTTGATCATTTGTTCAACCCATAAACTGAAATCAGTTTTCGCTGTTTCGTATTGATCACGATGCAGATCAAACCATTGTTTATTATTGTTCTTGTTGAGGGCCTTTAAAAATTTCAGCGTGTCGGCTTGTATCATGGCGGAACTATTTTCTTTACAAAATAAAAAATAGGAATCGGCGATGGCCAATTCCTATTTACGCTTTTTTAAAAATGTATTATTTTACCTTACCCCAGTTCTCACCGCTTTTGATGCGATACAGGGTCATTTCACTTACTTTATATTTAGTGGCCAGTTGCTTATAGGTTAATTTCCTTTTTGGATTATTGATGGTGTCCTTAATGGCTTTAACCTGTGTGGCATTGAGTTTCAAACCTTCTGTCCGGTTGGCCTGGCGTTTTTTATACGCGATCTTTTCGGGACTTTTTTGCTGGTGAGCACTCACTTCTATCAGGTTGGCCCATTTCAGATTCTTGAAACTGTTGTCATTCTTTTTGTGGTTGATGTGCACCACAAATTTATGTTTGGGAGATGCTTTTTTACAAAATAACTTAGCCACTTCACGATGAATATAAATGGTACCATTGCCATTCTCTACATGCAGGTTCAGGGTTTTATATCCAGAGGTCAGTGAACCATTTAAGAGTTTACCATCTTTCTCGATATGATCTGAATAACTAGCGGCACGGCCTAGAGAGGAAACTGCATACTTTTTGCGAAGTTGTTTGTGGCCGCTGAACTGGATTTGTTTCCATACTTCGCCTGGGATTTTTTTAATCATAATAAAATGATTTAAGGTGTGATGTTCCATCATTAGGGTAAGAAGGAACAAAAAGTTGTTTGTGTTTTAAGAACTCGTCATATAAATATAAAAAACCTTTCGCTAACTAGGTAGCATTTTTAAAAATTCTTCTTCAGTGATGATTTTCACTGTTTGTATTTTTTTTGCTTTCTCTAGCTTACTGCCCGCGTCCTCGCCCACCACAAGGTAGTTCAACTTACTGCTTACCCCTCCAATTATTTTGCCACCTAACTTTTCTACCATAGCCTCTGCTTCAGACCTTTTCAGGCGTGCAAGCGTACCTGTGAATAAGAAGGTCTGACCAGCAAGTGTACCATCTAATACCAGTTCCTTTTTTTCATTTTTCAAATTTACCCCTAGCCCTTCCAGTTGGGTTAGCAACTGCAGGTTATCGTTATGGTGAAAGAACTCATATACGCTTTTGGCTACTTTCACGCCTACATCTTCCAATTCCTGTAATTTGATTTCGGAAAATTCGGCAAAATCCATTAAATGATCCACGGCATTGGCCAGTGTTTTAGCGGTGGTTTCGCCCACATACCGAATACCTAAGGCATAGATCAAACGATACAGCGGTTGCGTTTTTGAACTTTCAATGGCCGCTTGCATATTCAAGATCGATTTGCTTCCAAAGCCCTCTAACTTAGCTATTTCATTAAAATCGAGTCGATAAATACCCGGGATATCCTTCAACAGCCCCTGCTCATAAAATTTTCGCACATTGGCCTCTCCAAAACTGCGTATATCCATAGCATCCCTGCTCACAAAATGAATGATCCCTTCCACGATATGGGCAGTACAAGCAAGGTTGATACACCTCCATACCGCATCTTCTTCGGGCTTAAATAAGGCATTATCGCAAACCGGGCAGGTCTTCGGGAATTCAATTTTCTTCCCCGTGCCATCCCTTAATTCGGGGAATGATTTTACGATCTGCGGGATCACATCTCCGCTTCGCTCAATTAAAATGCTGTCGCCTAGTTGCAGATCCTTCTCTCGGATATAATCTTCATTGTGAATAGAAATGCTACTAACGGTTACGCCACCCACTTGTACAGGTTCAATTTTTGCTACCGGAGTAATGGCACCGGTACGGCCTACCTGAAATTCTACCGACAATAATTTACTGGTGGCCTGCCTTGCTTTAAATTTAAAAGCCACCGCCCAGCGCGGATGATGCGAGGTCATGCCCAACCGCTCCTGCAATTTCAGATCATTCACTTTGATCACCATTCCGTCTATTTCATAGGCTAGCTCATCGCGTTTCTTTTCAAATGCTTGCACCTCACTGATCACGCCTTCAATGCCGTGAAATATTTTCATTTCTTTTTTCGGACTTCTGAATCCCAGGTTCCACAACATTTCCAGCATGGCCGAATGGGTGGTAGGAACCAGGTTATTTGTATCTGCTACATAAAAACTAACATGGTATAAAAAAGCTTCTAAGTTTCTGCGACTAACCTCTGCCGTATCTTTTATGCGCAACGATCCTGCGGCGGCATTGCGCGGATTGGCAAGCGGAGGAATACCTTCTTCGATCAGGGTATCATTATAAGCTTTGAAATTGTGTTTATTCATCAACACTTCTCCGCGGATCTCGATCTGTTGAATGCCATAGGTACTGAAAGCGGCGGAAAGGGGCACCGACTTGATCTGTTTGGTATTGGCCGTGATCTCGTCTCCCATATTTCCATCGCCACGGGTTACCCCACGTACCAGCAGATCATTTTCATAGAGCAGAGAAATACTGGCCCCGTCGAATTTCGGTTCCACACAATATTCAATTGATCCCAAACCCGAAAGTTCACGGGCCTTACGATCAAAATCGAGCAGGTCATCGGCGTTATAAGAATTGTCGAGCGAAAGCATTGGCACCAGGTGCTGCGTTTTGGGAAAATCCTTGATCAACCCCATGCCTACACGCTGTGTGGGAGAGTCGGGTGTAATGGAATCCGGATGCGCTTTCTCAAACCTATCCAGCTGTTTGTACAATCGGTCATATTCAAAATCACTGATCAGTGGATCGTTTTGTACATAGTAACGGTATTCGTGAAAACGAAGCACATTTCGCAACCCGTCTAGATCAGTTACAGCAATTTCGGGATCACTGTTTTTTAGGAGCCGCTCAGTTGATTCCTGCAAGGCCTTGGTTTGAGCTACTTGATACATGCTTCAAAGTTAAAAATTATGCGGGCAGCTTTGTGTATTTTTGATAAAACATTTTCTATGCGGTTAATCGCCATCTTAAAAACAAGCCTTGCCTGCGGAATCATGATCATATTATTGTCATGCAGTTCCAAAACAAAAGTTGACCTGATCATCCATCATGCCAAAATTTATACGGTGGATGCTGCGTTTTCCCTGGCAGAAGCGATGGCCGTAAAAGATGGAAAGGTTGTTGCGCTGGGAAAAAATGAGACGATCATGGCTGCCTATGAGGCCAAGGAAATTATTGATGCAGCAGGGAAGGCGGTATTCCCGGGGTTCATAGATGCTCATACGCATTTTGTAAACTATGGGATGAGTCTGCAAACCCTAAACCTAACCGGCACTAACAGCTGGGAAGATGTACTGCATCAGTGCAGTGATTTTGCAAAAAGCTTGCCCGAAGGAGAATGGTTGATCGGTCGTGGCTGGGACCAGAACGACTGGCCAAAAAAAGAATTTCCCGACAATACAGCCTTGAATGAAATGTTTCCCAACAGGCCGGTGTTGCTGACCCGCATCGACGGGCATGCCATCGTCGCCAATCAAAAAGCACTTGACCTGGCAGGGCTGAAACCCGGAACCATCGTGGCCGGTGGAGAGATCATCATCAAGAACGGAAAACTATCCGGGGTGCTGGTAGACAATGCTACTGATCTGGTTTATCAGAAAGTTCCGGGCGCAGGTCCCCAACAAACATTGAAAGCTTTATTGAATGCACAGGCAAACTGTTTTGCTGTGGGACTCACTTCGGTGAATGAATGCGGACTGGATTATCCGATGGTAAAATTCATTGATAGCCTGCAGAAAAAAGGAGAACTTAAAATGCGTGTATACGCGATGTTAAGCGACAACAAAGCCAATTATGAGGCAGCGTTCACTTATGGAAAGATAAAGACCGAACGGTTACAGTTAAACGCTTTTAAAGTGTATGCCGATGGAGCCCTGGGCTCACGCGGGGCCTGTTTGCTGAAACCTTATCAGGATCAACCCAATTGGTCGGGGTTTTTATTGAGTACCGCAGCCCATTTCGATTCTGTTGCCCAATTGCTTTCGCAAAAGGGCTGGCAGATGTGCACCCATGCCATTGGCGATAGTGGTAACCGCGCTATCCTGCAGGTGTATGCAAAATATTTAAAAGGGAAGAACGACCTGCGCTGGCGAATAGAACATGCCCAGGTGATCGATGCAAATGATCTTCATTTTTTCGGCGACTATAATATTATACCCTCGGTGCAACCTACCCATGCCACCAGTGATATGTACTGGGCAGGGGAGCGACTGGGCAAGGAAAGGGTAAAAACAGCCTATGCCTATAAACAATTGATGGATCAGAACCAATGGATACCGCTGGGTACCGATTTCCCGGTGGAAGACATCAGTCCGTTCAAAACATTCTTTGCTGCCGTTGCCCGCCAGGATGCTAAAGAATATCCCGCTGGAGGATTCCAGATGAATAATGCCCTCAGCCGTGAATCGGCAATAAGGGGAATGACGATCTGGGCGGCCAAAGCTTCCTTTGAAGAAAAAGAGAAAGGCAGTCTGGAACCCGGAAAAATGGCCGATTTCATTCTACTGGATACCAACCTGATGGATTGTCCCATCCGGAATGTGCTAAATGCCAAAGTGCTGGCCTGTTTTGTGAATGGTGAAAAATTATATACTGCTGATACTTTCGGGCCGCAGGGGTCTAAAAAGCCATGATTTTACCCGGTTCTTGTCGGGATAAGCCCAAGTATTAATATTTTTAGTCAAAATTTTTACTGATAACCAATCAGTTACAAAAGCACGAGCAAAAATACTTCCCTTTTTCTTTGGAAATTAAGGCCTCTTGCCTGTACCTTCGCCGTCCAAATTTAAGACCACGGGGATAGCTGTGGTTTATTTCTCCTTCGGCAGTTTTGGTTGCTAAAGGAACTAATCTAAAAATAAACAAGATGAGCAAATTACATTTCACCACAAAACATGCGAACGAGGCTACCGTTACACACAACTGGTACGTTGTGGATGGTACTAATCAAACCGTTGGTCGTATGTGCGCAAAAATTGCCGCTGTTCTTCGCGGAAAGAACAAAGCCTATTATACTCCCCATGTTGATTGCGGAGATTTTATCATTGTAACCAACTGCGAAAAAGTGGTGTTTACAGGAAATAAGCTGGAAGACAAAGTGTATGATAATTACAGTGGTTACCCCGGTGGCCGTAAGGAAGAATCTGCCAAGAACTTACAGAAACGCAGACCCGAAGTAATTATTGAAAGGGCGGTAAAAGGCATGTTGCCTAAAAACCGTTTGGGTCGCCAGATGTACAAAAAATTATTTGTGTATGCCGGTGCTGAACATCCACATGGTGCACAACAACCAAAAGATCTGAAATTCTAAACCTGATGCATTCCGGATTAAACCGGGATGACAATAAATACAAAAAATGGAAAAGCAAAAAAACGCAGTCGGCCGCAGAAAAGAAGCTGTAACCCGTGTTTTCCTTTCTAAAGGAGACGGAAAGATCACAGTAAACGGCAAAGACTATAAAACTTATTTTTCCCTGGTTTATTTGCAAAACCAGGTGGAAGCACCATTGAAAACGGTAGAGTCTACCGATAAATTTGATGTGGTGATCAACGCTACCGGTGGTGGTGTAAAAGGACAGGCTGAAGCGGCTAAACTGGGAATTGCCAGAGCACTGCTTGAAGTGAGTGCCGATTACCGCCCTGCTTTGAAAGCAGCCGGATTGCTGAAACGTGACCCACGTTCTGTTGAGCGTAAAAAACCAGGTCGCAAAAAAGCAAGGAAAAGCTTCCAGTTCAGCAAACGTTAATATCAGCCACTGGATATGGATGACCGTATGCGGGATCCAACATCAAATTTTTAAAAACTATTTTAATAACATACAATGGAAAATAATACTTCCTTACAGCAACAGTTACTCGAAGCAGGTGTGCACTTTGGCCATTTAAAAAAGAAATGGAATCCGAAAATGTTGCCTTATATCTTCGCAGAAAAAAAAGGCATTCACATCATTGACCTGAACAAAACCGTAGAAGGTTTACAGGAATCTGCTGCCGCTTTAAAAGCCATCGCCCGCAGTGGAAAGAAAATCATGTTTGTGGCCACTAAGAAACAAGCCAAGGAAATTGTAAGCGAATGTGCTCAGCGCGTGAACATGCCTTATGTTACCGAGCGTTGGTTGGGTGGTATGCTCACCAACTTCAACACGGTTCGTAAAAGTGTGAAGAAAATGCAGAACATTGAAAAAATGTTGGCTGATGGCAGCGCTGAAAGCCTGACCAAAAAAGAACGCCTTACCTTAACCCGCGACAAGGATAAAATGGAAAAAGTACTGGGTGGTATTGCTCAGATCAGCCGTGTACCTGCCGCTTTATTCATGGTGGATATCGGGCACGAACATATTGCACTGGCCGAAGCAAAAAAACTCAACATCAGCACATTTGGAATGGTAGATACCAACTGCGATCCTAATAAGATCGATTTTGCGATCCCTTCAAATGATGATGCTACTAAATCTATTTCTATCATCGTTAACTATTTAACAGCAGCGATCGTAGAAGGATTACAAGAGCGTCAGGCAGATAAAGATGATGAAGAAAGTCATGATACGGAAGAAAGCGCAGAAGCCAAAGCAGCTCGTTTTGAACAAAAAGCTGATGGTGGCGACGACCGCAACAAACGTGGTGGTGGAAGAGGCGTTGCTTCTCAACCGAAACGTCGTGTAGCTGGTCCGGGCCAAGGTGGCAGAAGGCCAGCAGGTGGACCAGGTGGAGCAAGATAATTGCCCAACCATCCGCTTCATGGAACAAACAGGTGTTTTATATTGATGAGTTTATCCCAACAATTATAGACTCACTAATTTAAAACATTATTAATTTTTAATTTTTAATTATCAATTACAATGAGTGTTACTATAACAGCAGCAGACATTAATAAATTACGTCAAACAACAGGAGCCGGTATGTTAGATTGCCGCAAAGCACTAACTGAAAGCAACGGCGATTTTGAAGCAGCCATTGACTGGTTGCGTAAACAAGGCCAGAAAGTTGCCGCTAAACGCAGCGACAGAGAAGCTAAAGAAGGGGTGATCATTGCTCAAACAACAGCCGATCATAAAAGTGGTATCGTGATTTGCATCAGCTGTGAAACAGATTTCGTGAGCAAGAATGCAGACTTCGTTGCCTTTGCACAATCTATTGCAGATGCAGCCATTGCCAACGATGTTAAATCAGCCGAAGAATTAAACGGAGTTACCGTTAACGGTTCTAAAGTTGAAGAACTGATCAACGATAAACTGGCAGCCATTGGTGAAAAAATTGCTATTTCAAGATTTGAAAGAGTAGAAGCACCTTATGTAGCTTCTTATATTCACGGTGCAAACCGTATGGGTGTTTTGGTATCCATGACCAAAGAAGCAGCTGACGCAGGAAAAGATGTAGCCATGCAGATCGCTGCTATGAATCCATTGGCAGTAGATGAAACCTCTATCAGCCAGGAAACAAAAGACAGGGAAAAAGCCATTGCCATCGAAATGATCAAAGCAGAAGGTAAGCCGGCAGAAATGGCTGAAAAAATTGCTGATGGTAAAATGAACAAATTTTTTAAAGACAATACTTTAATGGCCCAGGCATTTGTAAAAGACAGCAGTAAATCTGTGGCTGATTATTTGAAGAGCATCGATACTGACCTTAAGGTCACTGAATTTAAAAGAGTAGCTTTAGGATAAGCATTTCTTATATCTTTTTGTAAAACCTTATAATTAATTTTATAAGGTTTTTTTATTTCGGATTATTTATCAATCAACTATTATGGATACCCAGCAAGATTATTTTTCAGCCAACCGCGAATCCTGGAATAAAAGAACGGCGGTACATGCAGGAGCAGCATTCTATGACCTCGAAGGATTTAAACAAGGAAAAACTTCACTCAATACCATTGAACTGGAAGCCCTGGGCGATGTGAAAGGGAAAAGCATCCTGCACCTGCAATGTCATTTTGGAATGGATAGCATGAGTTGGTCGAGGGCCGGAGCCTCCGTTACCGGGGTAGATATGAGCGATGCTTCCATCCAACTGGCCCAGTCCATCAGCCGCGAACTGGAGCTGGATACAGAATTCATCTGTTGCAATGTGTACGATCTTCGGCAGCACCTGGATAAAAAATTCGATATCGTATTCACTTCTTATGGTACCATTGGTTGGCTACCCGATCTTGATCGATGGGCCAAACTGATTCAAGATTTTCTGAAACCGGGAGGTGTGTTTTATATCGTAGACTTTCATCCTGTACTCTGGATGATGGACAGCGAGTTTACACATATTCAATATAATTATTTTAATACTGCTGTAATTGCAGAGGAAAATATTGGTACTTATACCGACCGCAATGCATCCATCCGATCCATGGAATACAGTTGGAATCATCCTTTTTCAGAAATATTCAACGCCCTGATCAAACATGAACTAACCGTGCAGCAGTTCAATGAATACCCGTTCTCGCCTTACCCTTGTTTTAGTAATCTGGAAAAGGGACCCGATGGGATGTGGCGGATCAAGGGCATGGAAGAAAAAATGCCCATGTTGTATGCTATAAAAGCGTTGAAACAATCGCTATCGAGATAAAAAATATATCTTCGTAAAAATATTTCTGCGATGCTTCCCAAATACAAACGAATCTTACTCAAACTTTCCGGCGAATCATTAATGGGTGATAAGAATTTCGGTCTCGATAGCGATGTCATAGCCCGCTATGCCCGTGATGTAAAAAGCGTTACTGAACTGGGCGTACAGGTAGCCATTGTGATCGGCGGCGGAAATATTTATCGCGGAATGAATGAAGCGGAAACCGGTATTGAAAGAGCGCAAGGCGATTATATGGGTATGCTGGCCACCGTGATCAACGGAATGGCCGTACAGAGCGGATTGGAAAAAGCAGGGGTATATACCCGTTTGCAAAGTGCCATCAAAATGGAACAGATCGCCGAACCTTATATTCGTCGCAGGGCCATGCGTCATCTGGAAAAAGGCCGGGTAGTGATCTTTGGTGCCGGAACCGGAAATCCATATTTCACCACCGATACCGCAGGGTCATTAAGGGCGATAGAGATCAAGGCTGATGTGATCTTAAAAGGAACAAGGGTAAATGGCATTTATACAGCCGATCCGGAAAAAGATCCTACGGCAACAAGGTTTGAAACCATTTCTTTTGCCGACTGTATTCAGAAGAATTTGAAAGTGATGGACATGACCGCCTTCACCCTTTGCATGGAAAATAATTTGCCGATCGTAGTATTTGACATGAACACACCGGGTAATCTGTTGAAAGTAGTGACCGGAGAAAAAGTGGGAACCCTGGTAAGTTAATCGTACTAACCTACTCCATATATTGAGGAAGCTGCTTGTAAAAAGGCAGCTTCTTTTTTTATGTTAGGTTTATTATAAAGTATCGAGGAAATAATTGATATCGGCCAATGACCTTTTTATCGGAGTAATATTAACCAATTGAGTGGTTGTGCCGGCTGCGGTTCCTCCGGTAACTGTATTTACAAATCCGAGGAAATAATCGTTGCCCTGTTTAGAGATCACCACCACCGTAATGGCTTTACCAACGGGTAGTTTATCGCTGATGAATTTTCTGGCGCCTATCTCAGCATTCATACTCACTACCGATCTGAAATCTTTAAATACCACCCAGGCCGTGGTATTGGCATTGGTAAAGTTGGACGCCAGGTTAGCGGCTACTGAAACCCTTGTGATACCTGCAGTATCATATAAGTATCCAGCGGTAAGCCAGGCAATATGGTTGGTTTGAATTTCAATATTAGGAACAGCTACTGTTGCCGTATTGTTCACGATATCGGTATTGGGCAGCCAGTTAAAATGCTGGGGAACTGATTCGTCGCCATTAAATATTTTTAAGGGAACTGTGGCGTTCATGATCTCGGGGTAACGGTAAACGATACGTGCATTTGGGGCCAGTTGAAGTACCTGGTTGTTCTGCGTGAACCGGAGGAATATTTCCCCGGTGCTTACCAACAGCCGTCCATTTGAACTGGTAGGTTTGCCCAGCCGAATGATATCGCCTTTTTTATTGATCAGCAGCAGATCTACTTTAACGGTTCCGCTGATCACTTGTCCTGAACTGCCCACACAGCAATGTGGTGGAAACCCGCACTGTAATCCAAATGGAGTAATGATATAGGCATTGCTGCCATTTACCTGGATACTGTCAGTATATGGATTGAATAACAAGTTGCTGTTGAGTGAGGAAACAGGCATCGTGGGGGTAATGCTGCTATACCAGCTGGTATCGGGCCCGTTGATCTGCCCGGGATCCGGAACAAACAGGTCAACATTTTTCTGGCAGGCATTTAAGAAAAAGCCCATGATGATCAATAACCCTATTAATAATTTTCTATTCATCCCTTTTAATTTAGGTAAGCCCTACAATTATCAGATACTGTGTTCCTGATTTTTGCTGCCTGTTATTTTAAATCTACACGCAGGCCGAGCTTCAGTCCTACGGTATTGTATTTTTGTTTCAGTGTTAAATTGTCTTTGTTCAACGGCGACAGGTTATACCGGAAATAAGGTTCTGCCATCAGGTGCAGCTTGTCGTTTAATTTATAGTACACCGATACGGCGCCCATCAGTCCGAACCCTGCATTGGTTTTAAACTGATACGTTGAATTTCCTTTTCCGGTAGTGATGCTTACAGGTTGCAATGCCGTATCAAGCACTTCTCCTTTTTGCCAGCTGTACACATTGATCACGGGCCCCACATTGATATTGGCATGCAATCTTCCATTACCCAGTTCATAACCTACCAACAGCGGAATATCAAAACTGCGGTATTTATTATGGGTGGTCTTATACCGGGTTCCGGTAGTGATATACGTGCCGGTGGTATCTCCGTTGGCATCAATGATATAAGTGATCTGCACTAAATTTCCTTTTACATAGGTGAATTTTTCATTGATCTGGCTATAATTGATACCCGCACGAATGCTCATGGAATTGTTGAACACCTTGGTATAACGGATGCCTGCGCTGAAGGCGGCAGAAACCTTCTGACTTTCTTTTCTTTTTTGCAGGTAAGCTGAATTGCCGGTATCGCTCATGCTGCGGAGGGCGAGGTCGGGGCCGGCATAGAACTCAAAATATTTTTTATTGCCGGCGGCATTTTTTTCAAAGGCGGGGCAATCGGGTAAAAAGGTAAAAGGTTGTTGGTGCTTTTTAAAATCGAGGTTACTGGCTTTTCCTGCCTCAATTTTTTTAACGCCATACATCAGTCTGCCCATCAGGCTTCCGCCATAGTTCAGGGAATTGTTATCCAGGAGATCAGTGCCATCTTCAGTTTTAGCTACATCAACTGTATTATTTGTTGCCTTGTTGTTTTCGGTATTTGTTTTTGTTTTCAATTCCTCATCTGATAGCGGTGTGGCAGCCTTGATCTTCAATTTCAATTTCGCATTCAGCATACTGCTTGTAGATGCAGTGGCCCCGTCTTTTTCTGAACTTACCAGTTTGCTGTTACCGGTTTTAGATAATTCGGTATTGGATTGAGCACTGGTATTTGTTGAAGTACTGACCTGTTGCGTGGTACTATTTTGTTGCGCTGTTGTTATTTGTTGGTCTGTTTTTGCGGAATAGGTATTGTTAGTAGCCAGTGCCGAAATATTATTTTGTTGAGTTACAGGCACACTTGGTTTCAATAGTAGCCAGGCAGCTGTGCCACTGGCAATCATGAGGGCTAATAACAGTAAGCCATTGCGGGTATTGAAAATATTGAACCAGAAACCGGCCGGTTTTTTTCTTTCTTTTTTGGCCACAATATTTTCCCAGATACGCGGATGCACATCGGCAGCATAGTCGCTAAACTGATGCTTCATATGTTCATCAAACCGCTGGTTATTGTTCATACCGCTACTTTTTGCAGTTGTAATATTTGTTTTTGCAGCATTAGCCTGGCTTTCACCAGCTGACTCCGGCTGGTACCGGGTTGAATGCCCAGCATGGCTGCTATTTCATCATGCTGGTATCCTTCTATCACGTACAGGTTAAAAATGATCCTGTATCCATCCGGTAAATTATTGATCAGGTACATGAGCTCTTTTTGCGTTAAATGATTGTAAGCGGTGGGTTCCAGAGAATTTTCATCCTTGTCTGAAATTTCATAGCCGCTCACTTCTTTTTCATATCGCCGCAAGGAATACTTTTTCAGGGCGGTATTTACCATGATCCTCCTGATCCAGCCCTCAAACGACCCTTCAAATTTGAACTGATGTATCTTTTCAAAAATCTTAATAAATGCGTCCTGTAATATATCCTCAGCATCGGCACTATTGCGCGCATAACGATTGCATACGCCTAGCATACGGCCGGCGTAGCGGTCAAAAACCTCCTTCTGACAGGCGGCTTCTTCCCTTATGCAACCACGTATGAGCTCGTTTTCGGTCAATTACTAGAGTTTACATCGGGCATTTTTGAGTAAGATACCCTGACTATCCTATACGCTGCCCGGAAGGCTTTATTGTATAAAAGATACAAAAAATAGGAGGTTTTCTTGGCAAAAGCGGGTAAATCGGGTAATTTAAGGGTATTCAAACGGTTAATCCTTATGTTATCGCAGCAACAACTTGAAGCTTTGGTGTCTGAAAATGAGACCCTGCGGGTACAACTGAACGATCTGAATTATATGGTATCCCTGCGGGAAGAGGAGCTGGCCTTGCTAAAAGAGGAGGCCGCCGCCGCCGCTGAACTGAGGAGCTTATTGGCCGTAGAATTGGATGCCCAGCAAAAAATGCAAGACCATCTGGGGAAGCAGCAACGGCAATATAATGGAGCCGTAGAAAGGGAGCAGGAACTGGAGCAGGAGCTTACGGATGCGGTTAGGTTACTGCAGCAGTACAATGAGTTGGCCCAACAATACAATCATACCCATGCCCAGCTGAGCGATGTTCAGGACCAATTGGCCGAAATGAATAAAAGGAACCTATTGCTGGAACAAATAGCAGGCCGGATCGGTGAAATGGAGAGTATGCTCGCCAATATTCAAATGGAACGAGATGTACTTCGTGACAAAATAACCATACTCGAAAACAACAGCAATCAGGCTGATTTGTAGCCTAAAAATCAGGAAATACCTGCCATTTGTGTATTAGTTTGTAAAAATAGACCTCCATTCACTTGGATTGCTCCATTCAATTTTTTACTTTAACAGTCTAAAACTTATTGCATATGAATTTAATTGAAAGAGCTAAAAACATTTTGATCACTCCTAAAAAGGAATGGGATGTGATCGCCGGGGAAGAACAATCGCTTTCCTCTGTATTAACTACTTATGTGATCCCTCTTGCATTGATCGGGGCTGCTGCCAACCTGATCGGATGGGGGTTGATCGGAAAATCATTTGGAACCGGGTTTTATAGTATCACTGTAAAAGGATGGGATATCGGTATCAAGTATGCCATTATTTATTTAGTTTCCGTAATTGTGGGCGTATTGGTTTCTGCTTTTGTGGTAGATGCATTGGCACCCTCTTTTGGCTCCGAAAAGAATCTGAATAAATCGAGCCAGTTTGTGGCCTATGCGTATACACCATCATTGGTTGCCGCAGCATTGAATATATTGCCAGTACTGGGTATGGTGGCCGGTTTGATCGGACTGTACTCTATCTACCTGCTGTATATTGGACTCAGTCCCATGAAAAAGACACCAGAGGATAAGAAAGTGATCTACCTGGTCATTACTTTTGTAGTGATGATCGCCGTTTATGTAGTGCTGGGATTGATCCTGGCATCCATACTTGGTATGGGTGGTATTGGTTCTGCAAGTAGTATCAGTTTATAAAAAGATTAACGCTATTGTTAAAGGCTGTTTCTTAAATGAAACAGCCTTTTTTATTCCCGCTAAATGATGTTGCTTTGTGGTTCAAAAATGATGGATCATGGAAAGTATTGCCGATATCCGAAAAGATTATATGTTACAAACCTTGCTGGAGCAAGACATGGCACCTGACCCTTATCAGCAATTTGGCCGATGGTGGGCCGATGCCCTCAAAAGTGATATCAGTGAAGTGAATGCCATGACACTGGCTACTGCATCCTTGCAAGGTATACCTGATGCTCGTATCGTGTTGTTGAAAGAGTACACCGAAAAGGGCTTTGTTTTTTTTACCAATTACGAAAGTGATAAGGGAGTACAGTTGAAAGAGAACCCCAATGCCTGTCTGGTATTTTTCTGGAAAGAACTTGAACGGCAGGTACGGATCACCGGTAGTGTTGAAAAGATCAGTGCCGAAGACAGTGATGCTTATTTTTATTCGCGCCCGGTGGAAAGCAGGGTAGGTGCCTGGGCTTCGCCACAAAGCTCGGTGATCGCCGGAAGGCATATCATTGAAGAGAATGTGATAAAATTAAAACAAGAATTTGAAGGGAAGCCGGTAACCCGCCCGCCACATTGGGGAGGGTATATCGTGATGCCTCATGCCATTGAATTCTGGCAGGGCCGACCCAGTCGCTTGCACGACCGGTTTCAATATAAAATACAAGATGGAGGAGGATGGAGCCTGAATCGGCTGGCACCCTAACATAAAAATGAAAACAGGCCAACGATCAAATGCCCAAGGGGACCGACGGTTGGCCTGTTTTGTAATTATTTGCTCTTTTTAGCAGCCGCTTTTTTGGCTACAGGTGCAGGCGCTGTTGCTGGTGCTGCTTCTTTTTTTGCCACCACTACTTTTTTGGCGGGTTTAGCAGGCCTGGTTTTTCCAAAAGACCCACTGAATATTTTCCCTTTTTTAGTTTTTATATCTCCGCGTCCCATAATAATTAATTTTATTTTTTTTGTGAGTGAATGTGTAAAGGATTTACAAAAAAAGCAAGGCACTCATGCACCTTGCTTTTTAATGTGTTCGACACAAGATTACATTTTAGCAGATAATTCTTTACCAGCTTTAAACTTGGCAACTTTTTTTGCTTTGATCTTGATAACAGCACCTGTTTGAGGATTGCGTCCGTTACGGGCAGCTCTTTTTGATACAGAGAATGTACCAAAACCTACCAATGTAACTTTACCACCACCTTTCAGGGTTTTTGTTACAGCTTCAACAAAAGAATCCAAAGCAGCGTTTGCTTGTGTTTTTGTAATACCTGCATCATCAGCAAGTTTTGAAATCAATTCAGCTTTGTTCATAATATTTTTTTTAGAAATTTTAACTACAACAAATATAACCGCTTTTTAATTGCAATAAAATTTTTTTAATAAAATATTATTTCCTAAACAATGGCTGTAAACCCCAAGGAATAAGGTTTTGGGTCAATTCAGCCCCTGGGCTATTGGACAGGCTTGTTGAAGGGGTTATTGCGAAACCCTTACTGGTAAAGGGTTTCAAGTAATATGCCATGAAATCCTTTGCCAAAGCGGATTTAAGCGGAATATAAAAATGTTTTTTAGGATAACCGCAAGATATTTTTTGTTTTGCACATTTAGTTAACAACCTGCAATACCGAGCGAAAAGCGATGAACTGATCGCCCCATTTATCGAAGGATCGCTGCCGCATGATGCCGGCAAATTTTTCAATATACTGATTGTACAAAGCCTTGCTTTCTGCCCGATACTGGATGGCATAACTGGGGCCTTCCGCATCATCTATTTCTAACAATCGTAAAATGGTAAAATCAGTAAAGCATCCTGTATTCATCACCTCGGGGATATGTTCCTGCTTCAACCAATCCAGCCATTCGTGTTGAATGGCGCTATGTACTTTAATGGTTACATTATAGATGATCATATGATTATACAGTTTTCAGTTCTACATATACCGGGCAATGATCACTGTGCTTTACATCCGGGTAAATCTCGGCATCTACCAACTGGTCTTTCAAGGCATTGGTAACCGTGATATAGTCGATGCGCCAGCCTTTGTTATTGAGCCGCACACTGGGGAAACGCTGACTCCACCAGCTATAGCGATGGGGTTCGGGATGAAAATGGCGGAACGTATCGATCCATCCACTGGCTAAAAATTTGGTCATCCAACTTCTCTCTTCAGGTAAAAATCCACTGTTGTTCTTATTCCCTTTGGGATCATGAATATCGATCTCTTCATGCGCAATATTATAATCACCCACCAGTACGATCTTAGGATGTTTCTTTTTTAATTTATTCAGATAAGTAGTGAATTCATCGAGCCATCCGTATTTGAATTGCTGGCGCAGATCGCCCGAAGTGCCCGAAGGGAAATAAGCATTGATGAGCCGGATATCGCCAAAGTCTAATTGAATTACCCTGCCTTCATCATCACTTGGGGCGTGGCCATTGCCATTGATCACGAGGTCGGGTTTTTGTTTTGAAAATACCGCTACTCCGCTATATCCTTTTTTTTGTGCACTGTACCAATGATGGTGAAAGCCCAGTGCTTCAAATTGTTTGATGTCTACATCATCCCTGGTAGCCTTGGTTTCCTGAAAGCAAATGATATCTGCCGGATCTGTTTTCAGCCAGTCGATCAACCCTTTTTTCATGGCAGCACGAATGCCGTTTACATTGTAAGAAATGATGCGCATCTGATAATTGTATTAAATAATTTTGATCAAAAATACTAGGTTAGGCTTCATAGTCGAGTATGGGCCGCAACCATTTTTCTATTTCTTTCAAGGGCATGGATTTTCGGTTGGCATAATCTGCCACCTGATCCTTTTCAATTTTCCCCACTCCGAAATATTTGCTTTCGGGATGTGCAAAATACCAACCGCAAACAGAAGCTGCGGGATACATGGCCAAACTTTCTGTAAGCTGGATGCCGCTAGTGGCCTCGCCGCCCAGCAGTTCAAATAATTTTATTTTTTCGGTATGGTCCGGACAAGCAGGATAACCCGGCGCCGGCCTGATGCCCTGGTAGCTTTCCTTGATCAGGTCTTCACTGCTCAGTGATTCTTCTTTTGCATAACCCCAAAAATCCGTTCTGGTTTTTTTATGCAGCAATTCGGCAAATGCTTCTGCAAGTCTATCAGCTAAGGCCTGTAATATTATTTTATTATAATCGTCGTGGTTGGCTTCAAATTTTTTGATATGTGGTTCTATGCCAGAAATGGTTACACTGAAGGCTCCGATATAATCTTCGTAACTACTGGATTGTGGAGCAATAAAATCGGCCAATGATATATTCGGTTGCCCTTTCATTTTTTGCACCTGCTGACGAAGGAATTCGAGTTTTACTACGCCTGTATCCGAATGGACCGATACACTATCGGGTGCTGTTTTATGCGCCGGCCAGAAACCTACTACGCCGGTAGCGCTAAGCCATTTTTCATCGATGAGTTGTTGCAATAAAAATTTTGCGTCTTCAAATAATTTGCTGGCTTCTTTTCCGATCAATGGGTCGCTGAGCAGCTGTGGAAATTTTCCATGCATTTCCCAGGCAATGAAAAAAGGCTGCCAGTCGATATAGCTTGCAATTTCAGCAAGGTCATAGCCAGTCATTACCTGTGTACCCGTGATGCTTGGCATTACCGGCTGATATGTTTCCCAGTTGATGGGCGTAGCGTTTTGCTGTGATTCCCCAAAAGGCAAGTAGGATTTGCTGGTTTTTTTATTACTGAAATCGCTGGCCAGTTTATCGTATTCTTTTTTGATGCTGTTGAGGAAAGCGGGTTTTTGTTCTTTACTGAGCAAACTACCGGCAACGGTTACACTCCTACTGGCGTCCAGTACATGGATCACTCCTGCATCGAACTGAGGAGCTATCTTCACTGCGGTATGCATGCGTGAAGTAGTTGCCCCACCGATGAGCAGGGGTTGTTTCATGCCCCGGCGTTTCATTTCATGGGCCACATGCACCATTTCATCAAGCGACGGGGTGATGAGTCCGCTGAGTCCGATGATGTCTACATTTTCTTGTTGTGCCCTGTCCAAAATCTTATCGGCGGGTACCATTACGCCCATGTCGATGATATCATATCCATTACAGCCCAGCACCACGCCCACGATATTCTTTCCAATATCATGTACATCTCCTTTCACGGTAGCCAATAATATTTTTGCAGCGCCTGCAGTTTCTTCATTGGTGGTACCGGCGGTGAGGTGGGCTTGTTTGCGGTCTTCTTTTTCCTGTTCAATATAGGGGGTGAGTACGGCTACGGCTTTTTTCATCACCCTTGCACTTTTCACTACCTGGGGTAAGAACATCTTGCCGGCGCCAAACAGATCGCCTACGATATTCATACCATCCATTAACGGACCTTCGATCACATCGAGTGGCCGAGGATATTTTTGTCGCGCTTCTTCAGTGTCGGCATCAATATAATCGGTGATGCCATTGATGAGCGCATGGGATAAACGTTTTTCTACCGGTTCATTCCTCCATTTCTCATCTTTCACTTCCACCTTGCCCTTTGATTTTACTTTTTCGGCATGGATGATCAGTTTTTCCGTGGCTTCATTATTATTATTGTTCCGGTTAAGCAATACCTCTTCGCAGAGTGATCGCAGTTCCGGTTCTATTTCATCATACACCACCAGCTGACCGGCATTTACAATACCCATATCCATACCGGCTTTGATGGCGTGGTACAGGAATACGCTGTGGATGGCTTCGCGCACATGGTCGTTGCCCCTGAAGGAGAAGGATACATTGCTAACACCGCCACTCACTTTCGTAAGGGGCATTCTTTTTTTTATTTCGCGGGTGGCTTCAATGAAATCAACGGCATAATTATTATGCTCTTCAATGCCGGTGGCCACGGCAAAAATATTGGGATCAAAAATGATGTCTTGCGGATCAAATCCTACTTGTTCGGTTAAGATGGTATAGGCGCGAGAACAGATCTCTATTTTGCGGTCGCGGGTATCTGCCTGTCCTTTTTCATCAAAAGCCATTACGATCACCGAGGCGCCATAGTCTTTACAAATGAAGGCTTGCTCAATGAATTTCTGTTCTCCTTCCTTCATGGAAATGGAGTTCACGATGCATTTGCCTTGCACACATTTTAATCCGGCTTCAATGATCTCGAATTTAGAAGAGTCGATCATGATGGGGATGCGCGCAATATCGGGCTCGGCCTGCACCAGGTTCAAAAAAGTTTTCATGGCATGCACTCCATCCAGTAAGGCATCATCCATATTCACATCGATCACCTGGGCACCGCTTTCAACTTGTTGGCGGGCAACGCTCAGGGCTTCTTCATATTTTTCTTCCCGGATCAGTCGGGCAAATTTCTTTGAGCCGGTAACATTGGTGCGCTCACCCACATTTACAAAATTGGTTTCGGGGCGAACGATCAGTGGTTCTAATCCGCTTAATCTTAAAAAAGGCCTTATATGTGTTGCTTCACTCATGTATGTAATTATTGATCGGTAAATACTTTATCTACCACCGGCAATGGCCTGGGGGTACAGTGCTTTACTTCATCGGCAATATGTTTTATATGTGCGGGGGTGGTGCCGCAGCATCCGCCTACGATATTCACGAAACCTTCATTGGCCCATTCTTCAATGATATGGGCAGTTTCATGCGGTTGTTCGTCGTATTCCCCAAAAGCATTGGGCAATCCTGCATTGGGATAGGCAGATGTGTAACAGCTGGCAATCTGCGAAAGCTCTTCAATATGCGATCGCATTTGTGTGGCGCCCAGGGCACAATTCAGTCCGATACTGATCGGCTTGGCGTGCATCACGGATACATAAAACGCTTCCAGTGTTTGTCCGCTTAAAGTGCGTCCACTCGCATCCGTTATGGTTCCCGATATCATGATGGGGAGTTCGGGAAGATGTGCTTCCCGGAAATATTTTTTTACCGCATAGATGGCGGCCTTGGCATTCAGGGTATCAAAAATGGTTTCGATGAGGATCAGGTCTACGCCACCCTCAACCAATCCTTTGATCTGTTCGGTATAAGCAGCAGCCACTTCATCAAAGGTTACGGCACGGTAACCGGGATTGTTTACATCGGGTGATAGGCTGAGTGTTTTATTCAGCGGGCCAATGGCTCCTGCTACAAAGCGGGGTTTATCGGGGTTGCGTTGGGTGTATTCATCCGCGGCTTTGCGGGCACAGGTGGCGGAGGCTACATTCAGTTCATAGGCCAGTGATTGCATATCGTAATCGGCCTGGGCAATAGAGGTGCTGCTGAACGTATTGGTTTCAATGATATCGGCTCCGGCTTCCAGGTATTCTTTGTGAATGCCAATGATGATCTCTGGTTGCGTAATGCTCAACAGGTCATTGTTCCCTTTTACATCGGTATGCCAGTTGCTGAACCTTGTACCCCGGTAATCCTTTTCTTCCAGCTTGTGTTGCTGGATCATGGTACCCATGGCACCATCAATGATGAGGATCCTTTCTTTTAAACATGCCTGTATCGTTTTTTTCATACTGTTCATTTGTACCTCCTGTTTCTATGGGCAATGACCACAGTAATGCTTACTGCCGTGCGTGGAAATGTTACTGATCTGAAAAAGGAAACTGTTAAACGAGAACCAATCCGTGAAGATGTTAGGAATGCTTTCGTTTATTAGTTCTTTTTTTTACAGGTTGAACAATAAACAAATCCACCTGAATTGCTTCACAAATTTATTAAAACTTAGCCGTAACACAAAATTGTACATTTTATGCCGATCAGCGGGGAAGGGCTACAGGAGTGGATTACAATTTCTGGTCGTACAGGCAGGAAACCGTGATCTCGATGGTTTTGGCAATACTGTCTTTAACGGTATCGTCGATTTTGATTTGGTAATCGGCCAGGGTGATGCTGAACTTTGCAGCACCCGATATCTTTCCGCCTTTGAGGCTGATATTGGCAGTAGTGCTTATCTTTTTGGTAACCCCATGCAGGCTCAGCTCGCCGGTTACCGTAACCGGGTATACGCCATCCTTGCTGAAATTCACGTTCTTGATATTGGTAATGCTACCCTTGAAACTCGATTTGGGGTAGGTCTTACTTTCCATATAGTCTTCATTAAAATGTTCTTCCATCAATGCTTTCTTAAAATGAAAGGCATTGTTGAGCAATGAAAACTGGAGTTCTCCGGTTTGCGTATTGAGTACACTGGTCACCTGATTATTATCGGCCTTGATATTCTCAAAGGCTGTATTTGAAAAAAAGGACAGGAGCCCGTTCTTGGTATAAAATTTTTGTGCCGAAACGGAAAAGCTGAATCCGAACAGTGCTACCAGCACCACAAGAGATCTTAGTTGCATATTCATTAATTATTGGTGGGGTAGCCCCTGATTAAAAATACATCGCCCGGAAGGCCCATATCGGCATCCCCGCTATTGTAACCGCTGCATACTCCTTTGATGCGGATTTGATCGCCGGGTTTAATACTGCTGGCTTTGGATTCCATGGTACAGTTGATGGAGGCTCCGGTGACGCCGGTATTTATAAAGATGATCTGCTGCTGTTGTTGATTTTCTGAAACCTGTGATACTGTTCCGGATACTTGCAATACCTGATTGATATAAGCTGTTTTTGCCTTGGCCGAATCAGTGATAAAAGTTTGATATAATTTTTCTGCGGTGATGTCGATGGCATGTGCATTTTTAATATCCTTATGGGGCTTATTCCACATCCACAGGCCAAGGCCTACTGCGGCAAGCACCAATGCGACGACACTGATCCGGATTATTTTTTTTGTACTTGTTGCCATAGTTTCTTCTGATTACAAAACGATTAAATAGCCCAAAAGGTTGCTAATATGCCTGATAAATTATCGTTAATTTCCTGATACGATGAAATTCTCAACCGGTATCCGGTTGCTGATGCTTTTGGCCAAGGTCATTTCATCGGCATATTCCAGTTCTCCGCCAAAAGCAATGCCCCGCGCAATGGTGGTGATCTTTACCGGGAATGATTTTAGTTTTCTGCTGATATAATAAATGGTGGTGTCGCCCTGGATATTCGGACTCAAGGCAAAAATGATCTCTTCTGTTTTTTCTTTTTCAACACGGCTGATCAGCGAATCGATCATGAGTTGTTCGGGACCCACGCCATCGAGTGGCGAAATGATACCACCCAGTACATGGTACACCCCATTGAATTGTTGGGTGCTTTCAATCGCGATCACATCGCGAATATTCTCTACCACACAGATCATTTCCTGCTTGCGCATGGGATTGCTGCAAGTATGACAAACCGGTGCATCGGAAATATTATGGCAGCGGTTGCAAAACTGGATCTCATTCCTCATTTTAGCCAGGATATTGCTGAAGGCATTCACTTCCTCTACATCCTGTTTGATCAGGTGCAATACCAGACGAAGCGCAGTTTTTTTTCCGATGCCGGGTAATTTGGCAAATTCATTCACTGCGTTTTCTAAAAGTGTAGAAGAGAATACCATTTGGTAAAGATAATGGAATTGATAAATTAAGGATGTTCAAACAGCGGATGCCGGAATCGTTATAATTTGATGTCCCGTTCATTATCCCAGTTGGCCTTGATATTGATCTTCTGGGTAAGCGGGATCACTTTTTCCGGTTGCCGTTTTTTGGTGAAACTGCCCGGGTCCCATTTCCCATTTTTGTTCTGATCATATAAGATGCGGAGTTCATATTCGCCGGGCTTGAACAATTTCTTTTTCCATTCCATGGCAGTAAGCGGATACGACGCTTTGAGTAATTCGCCGGACACAAACTGCAATACCGGATTTTTGTTCAGATCGATATTGCTGAACCGCAATACCAGGGTTCCATAATCCTCTTCTTTTTTAGAATAGAACTTAATGGTATCTGTTTTGGCAATGCTGTTGCCTGCAGAATCAGCCGCAGCGCCAAGTCCAACGATCAGCCGGTACGCTGTTGCTTCCTTCCATGCAGCCGATAACAGGATCGTTTTGTGAGTACTATCCAATCGCAATCTGGCAGAAGGGATGGGCGCATAATTGGTATCGGTAAGCCTGATCTTATTGCTGTCGTAATTTTTCAATGGCCGCATAAAATTTATTTCCAGATCGTCTTCCAGATCCTGATTCTGTGCGGCAATAGATAAACTATACCTTAATTTTTTATCGGTGCCCGAAAGCTTTACGCTAACAATGGGCAGGTTCTTATTTTCTTTTTCTTCGGCATAAGCATATAAAACAATCTGTGGGCTATTATCCGTTACCGTAATGTTTTGATCAGCAAAGGCAAATAATTCAGCCTTTGAATTGTATGTTTTTCCACCATCGCCATCTTTGAGGGCATACACGGCATATATGCCCGGCGACAGGTTGATGAACGTGAAGCCACCGGTTCCATTCAACTTGGCAATATAATCGGGTTTGGTTTTTTTAACGGCTGAATCAACGGTATTGCGATACAGCATGGCAATCAACGTACTGTCTGATTTACCGGTTTCGGCCATGATCACTTTGCCGCTAAAACGAAGGGAGTCGATATGGTTGCCGGTAGAAAAAACATAGGTAAAATTCTTCAGCGGGTTGTTCTCATTATTATCTCTGATGGCATCACCGAAATTGATGGCATAGGTGGTATTGGGGATCAGACTGTCTTTTAGTTTTACCGTTACCGTTTTTAATTTAAAATCGATCTGTGGATTTGTTTTAGGCAAGGGCGATACCAGTACATTGGCTTGTACTTCTTCGAGGTTCACATACTCATTGAAATTGAGCACGATCTTATTGCCGGTAAAGCCGGTGCTGCCTGGCTTTGGACTGGCACTCACCAGCCTGGGAGGAATACTGTCTCTGGGTCCTCCGGTAGGGGCACCAATTTGCGCACAACCTTCATTGCCGATGATGCAGATGCCCATAAGCAGGGCCGTGGCTAAAAAAAACAATATCGCTGATGCCTTCATATTAATTACAAACTTAGCCTATTCACATTATTTAGTTTCAAACCAAATCATAAAAATCCCTTAATCTGTGCTTTCTTCTTCGTCGGAGATCTCGTGTAAAGCTACAGCCAGACTATTGTCTTTCACAAAATTGCACCAATGGCATTCCGGTTTTCCGCAACCGGTATAAAAATCGCGGTCCTGTATCTTTTGCCATACGGCACTCACTTGTTGACTTACGGTTTCCATATCGGCCGGAGTGATGATGATCTTTTCTTTTCGGTAAGCCTTTTTTTTATCGGGTTCTACAAAATCAAACTCGGTACTGATCACCTTCCAGTTCTTCTGGGTGTAATTATCCACTAGGATCTTGTAAAACACTGCCTGCCGCCAGTAGTCGCCACCGTTAGGTTCCTTATCATTTGGCCCCTTTATTTTTGAGATGGCTTTATCAATATCGCCGCTTTTATAATCCACCACATTTACTTCATTGCCGTTGAATTCAAGTTTATCCAGTTTTCCTTTCAGCGGAACACCATTAACGGTAACGCCTCTGATATTGCGCTCTACGGTTACAATTTTGTTCCAGTTGTTGATGTATTTCTGATAATAATTTTTCAGTACTTCCTGTCCATATTCCATTCTTCTGTTGAAGGCTTCCAGGATAAAATTCTCTCTGTGCTTGTGCATATACCAGCTGAAGTCGGCGAACATTTCAGTAACCGAAGGGAAGACCTTTTCCGGATGATCGAGCATTTTAGTGAACAATTGATCAAGGGCATGGTGTATGGCACTTCCGAATTCGGTGGCCTCGCTTTTGCCGGAGGGGATGCGGATCAGGTTCTTGTAATAGAAGCCCAGCGGACAATTCAGATAACTGTTCAGGGCAGTAACATTCATCACGAATTTATCGAGGATGGCGCTGATAAAATCGGCTTCAGCTTCTTCGATCTGTGGTGCCTGTGCCTGGTATTGCAACAATTCGTATTCGCTTTGTTGTTCCGTACTGAGTTTGATGTTTTCGATCGGTAACTGATGTGCTTCAATGATCTCGGCGATGAACATCGATGGCTCCATTTCTTTTCCGTCCTTATTGAATTGTGCAAAGGAAAGTTGCAGGTGTTTTTCGGCACGGGTAAGGGCCACATAAAATAATCTTCTCAATTCTTCTTCACCCGATGCAGCGGCCGATGATTCAAAAAGATTGTCGGGGTAGGTATAGCCCGAATTATTTTTTCTTTTCTTTTCCCATAACGAGGCATTGGTGCCAGCCAGGAAAACATATTCAAATTCAAGTCCTTTAGAACCGTGTATGGTCAATAGGTTCACGCCTTTTTCAGTTCCGGATACTTCAATGATATTGAGCGGCAGGCTTTCTTTTTCCATCAGGTCGATGATGCCGATCAGTTCTTTAAGATCGAGCGCCGGGTTCCTGCTCGTTTCATTTTTGATGAAGTCGAACAGGGCGGTAAGCCATTTCATCAACTGTATCTTATCTGCACTTTTCAGTACGTATTCCAATACGCCTGCTTCATTGATCAGCTGGGCGAAGAGTTGTTGCAGGGTGATATTGGGGGCAGCCGCGATGAGTGCTTCCAAGATGCGACTGATCTGTTGCAATCCGGCATGAAGCCCGGTATCGAATAAGTTCTGTGCAGGAGCTTTTGCTTTTTCATACAATGATCTTCTGATGGATACCGGTTCCTGGCTATTGTATTTTTGTTGATTTACCGCTACGGTGATGCGGGCGATCTCCATTGGTGGAATATGGTAAAAATCGTAATGCAGTATTTCAAACAGCATTTCATCGCCGCCATAGGGTGTATCGTGTTCGGCATGAATATACTTCAGCAACTGGATGATCTTTTTAATAAAGGGTTGTTGCAGAATATTCACATTGCGTTTACTGTATACCGGTATATTCTTCAGTCGAAGGTATCTGCCGAGTTCTTCTCCATACTTATTTTCTTTGTACAGCACAGCGATCCTGCCGGGGGCCAGGCCTTGATCCAGCAGGGTAACGATTGCATTGCAGATATCGGCCATTTCATCTTTAGCAGATAAATATGATTTGATGAGTGGGTAATTGGTCATGGCCGCCAGCGCAGGCTTTGAACTGCTGAGGGCCTTGCTTAGTCCGGGCAATTGATTCACCAGTCGCTCTTCGTTGCGGCTGATAAGCGAAGTAGATACATCGAGGATGGGTTGTGTGCT
>Ga0194060_10000459_pt1 | contig 29827 bp, 27 predicted proteins | sample SepL225m_MetaG_FD_163427 | JGI IMG/M metagenome (GOLD analysis project Ga0194060, IMG submission 163427) | Anoxic zone freshwater microbial communities from boreal shield lake in IISD Experimental Lakes Area, Ontario, Canada - Sep2016-L222-5m | ecosystem: Environmental > Aquatic > Freshwater >...
GAGGAAGACCTTAAACCTTATATACTGGAGGATTTAAAGCTCCCCGTTCGGGTCGAAGCCGGGGAGCTTTAAATCCTCCAGTATATAAGGTTTAAGGTCTTCCTTGGTTATCTCGGTCAGATATTTTGCCGGGATGATTTCGTCAGTATTGATGTCGCTCCGGTCGAGAAAGAGAACCGGGCCTCCGAATGTTTTCATTTCATCACTCCTTAGTGGAAAAAGATTTAAAGGTATTTCCTCGGATCGGCGATCTTCCCTTCAATCGCGCTGGCCGCCGCCGTTGCGGGTGACATGAGATGCACCATCCCCCCCTTGCCCATCCGCCCCATGAAGTTTCTGTTGGTTGTGGAAGCGCATACTTCGCCATCTGCCAGAACGCCGTTGCTCATACCGAGGCAGGCGCCGCAGGTCGGGTTGGTAACACAGAAACCGGCCGCCATGAAGATGTCGATCAACCCCTCACTCATCGCCTGCTGCTGGATTTTTGGTGTTGCCGGGGAGAGAATCCCCCGGACGTTTGGCGCCAGTTTATGTCCTTTTAAAATCTGCGCGGCGATCCGGAGGTCTTCCAGACGACCGTTGGTGCAGGAGCCGATATATATCTGATCAAGCGGGGTGCCGGCCAGTTCAGACACCGTCTTCACCTGATCCGGTTTGTAGCCGAAGGTAATTGTCGGCTCCAGAGTTGTAACATCAATCTCGATAGTCTGATCGTATTCGGCATCAGCATCGGCAGACCATTTTGAATAATCAGCCAGCGCAGCTTCTTTGTTTGGGAAGTCACCGCTGATGAACTGCCAGAGGTAGTCAACCGTAGTCATATCCGGCATGCAGATGCCTGATGTCCCACCCGCTTCGATGGCCATGTTGCAGAGCGTCATGCGGGATTCCATGGTCATTGCTGCGATGGTTGATCCATGAAACTCCATCACCCGGTCGGTGGCACCATTGACGCCGATTTTACCGATGATATGGAGGATAACATCCTTTGCATAGACACCGTTCGGCAGCGTACCGGTTACGTTGAACCTGATTGTTTTTGGCTGACGGAAAGCGCAGACCCCTTTTAAAATGCCGACCTCCAGATCTGTCGTCCCGACGCCGGCGGCAAAGGCTCCGAAAGCACCATGAGTACAGGTGTGCGAATCTCCCATAATGACTGTATAACCTGGCCGTATGAACCCCTGCTCCGGGAAGAGTGCGTGACAGACGCCGTTGGCACCGATGTCAAAAAAATCCTTGATGCCGTGGCGGCGAGCCCAGTCACGCAGAATCTTTGCCTGGGTCGCCGTTTTTGTGTCTTTGCTGGGGGTTACGTGATCGATGACCGCCTTGATTCTGGTCGGATCAAAAACTCGATCCTTGTCGCGACGGATCAGATCATCAATGGCGATAGGAGTGGTGATTTCATGGCAGAGCACGGCGTCCACCCGTAAAACCTTTGTGCCGGTGAACGGCTCGTCTACCAGATGTGCATCAAAAATCTTTTCGGCGGTTGTTTTACCCATGCAGAGTACCTCGCTTAATTCAGGATTTGCTGTTTCTACCATATCTCATGGTGTAAAGTAAACCGGTGAACAATTATTTGATGAGGCGATATAAAAATGATTTTGAATATCACAAAGGAGAGTGTATGAAGAGATAGAAAATTGGACTGGTAATATACTCCACAAGGTTAATAATTGAGCTTTTGTAGGTCGGGTTAGGCGGTTGTATGCCGTAACCCGACATGACCATGCCGAAAAGTCGGGTTACGCGGTGAGGCTGCTAACCCGACCTACAAAGTCAATTCAAAAAACGCAATTTCATACCGTTTGCAGTATAACTGCATTAGACTCGCCAAAAAGATGGCGGATCAACTCTATGTCCTAAGAGAGAGACCAACCCATATGAGTAACAACGACCCAAAACTCCCCCCCCAGAATCTGGACGCCGAGATGTCGATCCTCGGCGGCATTCTGATCGATAATGACGCCATCAACCGTGTGCTGGAGAATATAGTCCCGGAGGATTTCTATCGCGAAAATCACCGCAAGATATTTCTGGCGATGATGCGCCTCTCCGACAAGCGCGAACCGTGCGATCTGGTTACGCTGACTGAAGTCCTCCGCAAACAGGGTGAACTGGAGGAGATCGGGGGGGCATCCTACCTGCTGACTCTGGTTGATTACGTCCCGACAGCGGCAAACGTCGCGTATTACTGCAAAATAGTCAAAGAGAAGTCTGTCAACCGCAAGCTGATTACGATAGCGACCGGGATCGTTACCCGCAGTTATGAGGATCAGACCGATGTCAATGAGCTGCTTGACAAGGCGCAGAAGGATCTCTACGAAATCGGCGAAAACAAGCTACGCCCGCAGTACGTCCCGATTCAGCCGATCATAAAAGAGGCATTTAAAATTCTGGAGGGGCTGCACAAACGCAAGGAGCATATCACAGGAATCCCGAGCGGTTATATAGAACTGGACAAGATGACGGCCGGTTTTCAGCCGGGTGATCTTGTCATCATCGCTGCACGCCCTTCGATGGGTAAAACCACCCTGGCGCTGAACATCGCCGAGTACGCCAGTGCCGATCCGCACAACAAGAAAAAGATAGCCACGGTGATATTCTCTCTGGAGATGGGGAAGGAACAGTTGGTGATGCGTTTTCTCGCCTCAATCGCCAGAGTTGATTTTGGCCGGATGCGCACCGGACACTTCCTGGACACAGACTGGCCCAGGCTTCAAAGAGCCGCCGCCGCCCTTTTTGACTCAAAGATATTCATCGACGACACCCCGGCTATCAGTGTGCTGGAATTAAGGTCAAAAGCGCGTCGTCTTAAAAGCGAACACGATATTGGTCTAATTATCGTTGACTACCTGCAGTTGATGAAAGCCGGCACCCGGACAGAGTCCCGCCAGCAGGAGATATCCGAGATTTCACAGGCTTTAAAAGCTCTGGCCAAAGAGCTGCAGGTTCCGGTTGTAGCCCTCTCTCAGCTTAACCGTGAACTTGAAAAACGAAACGATAAACGCCCGATGATGAGTGACCTGCGAGAATCCGGAGCCATAGAACAGGATGCAGACGTCATCATGTTTGTCTACCGTGAGATGGTATATTGCGACCACTGCCGCAAACGGGACAATTCCTGCACGCAAGGGCATGAGCGAAACGCCGAACTGATTATCGGCAAGCAGCGTAACGGCGCGATTGGTGCGGTAAATCTCGCGTTTTTTGGAGAACACACCCGGTTTGAAAACTTGAGTGATCGAAGCGATAGATAGTTATACTTCACAATGGCTATAAAGGCTCTCGTTTACAAAAAATATGGCGAGATCATCATCTGTTTTGATGCTCAGGAAGAAAGCGGTAGCGCAGAAGAAACTACTATTGTCAATGAGTTGAGCCAGCAGGCCGAGCATCCATAATCTTGCAGCGGAAAGTCCTACGATAAAACAGATTCTATATGTCGCTGGCGGTGATTATCTTCTTGCGTTTCCTCAGATCGGCAAAAAAGTCACTAAGCAGGCTGGAGCATTCCTCTCCCATAATATTCGGGACGAGCTGAACTGTGTGGTTGAGGCGTGGGTTGTTTGAGAGATCGTATATTGAGCCGGCCGCTCCACCTTTGGGGTCATAACAACCGAAGACGACTTTCGGGATTCGGGCCAGGATGATTGCCCCCATACACATGCTGCACGGCTCCAGCGTCACATAGAGAGTCGTATCAAGAAGCCGCCAGGAACAAAGTTTCCGGGCGGCTTTTCTGATCGCTATCAACTCGGCGTGGGCTGTCGGGTCGTTTGATGTCTCCCGCAGGTTGTGCCCTCTGGCGATTATTCTGCCATCCTTCACAATCACGCAGCCGATCGGGACTTCGCTTTTACCTTGCGCCTTGCCAGCCTCAAGGATAGCCTTCTTCATCCAATATCGATCTGGTTTTTCAGGCATTTATGACAACTATCCCTGCCGGTTCACAAAATACCTGAAGATATCGTTGTAGAATGCCAGAACCATCAGACCGAGAAGGAGCGCCATTCCGATCTGCTGGGCGTATTCGCGAATTTTCTGAGGGACCGGACGCCGGAATATCAGTTCGCAGAAGAAGAAGAGAAGGTGCCCGCCATCCAGAACCGGCACCGGGAGAAGGTTAAGTACTCCGAGGTTGACCGAGAGGAGAGCCATGAATGCCAGAAACGGCTCAACACCTGCGGCGGCCTGCTCCCCCGCCATTTTAGCGATCATGATCGGGCCACCTACGCTATCCATCGGCACGACCCGCTGTATCATTTTGACAAGGGACATGACAGTAAGCTCAATCACCTTCCACGTCTGCTCCGTTCCTTTGATGACCGCCTGATACGGGTTGTAATACTCTTTTACGAAATCACCAGCCGATGCCACCCCGATTGCGTAACCGCTGGTCTTTTCGCCAAAGAGGTTTTTTGATGTGCGCGGTTCAGGGGTAATGCTGTAGTTCACATCCTTATCGCCCCGTTTTACCGTGATGGCGAGCGTCTCCCCCTTACTGGCGAAAACCGTCTCGGCGATCTCTTCCCATTTTCTGATACTCCTGCCGTTGATGGTGGTTATAAGATCGCCGGTCTGAAGCCCGGCTTTGGCGGCCGGCTTGTCTTTTAAAACTTCGCCGATCTTTGTGGTGACGGTTGGAACACCCAGCATGCAGAGGACTATAAAGATCATCCAGGCAAATACCAGATTGAATATCGGGCCGGCCAGAACTATGGCAATCCGCGCCATCACAGGTTTGTGGGCAAAGGAGCGGGCTTTTTCTTCGTCGGTCAGCTCCCGCAGGGTATCCAGAGCAAGTTCCTCTGCGGGAGGGTTGTCAACACCGCCGGAGTTATGAACCTCACCCCCCTCGATGTAGCCACCTTCGCCGAACATCTTGACATAACCGCCAAGCGGAAAGGCTGAAAGCAGATATTCCGTTTCGCCGACTTTTTTGCCGATCAGTTTTGGGCCGAAACCGAGAGAGAACTTCTCAACACTGACCCCCATCATTTTGGCAAGAATAAAATGCCCAAGTTCATGGACAAAGATAAGAATGCCAAGAACAACTATTGCGTAAATTACCATCATATCAGCGCACCAGCCCCATGCAGATTTCTCTGGCTGTCTCTCTGCCCCAGAGATCAGCTTTTAGTACCTCTTCTATTGAACTTAAATCAGACGCCGGATGAGCATCCATTGTCCGCTCGATGCAATCCGCAATCTGTACGAAACCGATACGTCCCTGAAGAAACGCCTCGACCGCGATCTCGTTGGCAGCGTTCATAACCGCCGGCATGCTCTCTCCCGCTTTAATGGCGCGGTAGGCTAATCCGAGACAGCGAAACTTATCCATGTCCGGTCTGAAAAAGGTCAACCCTGAAAACGTTGTCAGATCAAGCGGTCTGACGCCGGTGGATACACGCTCCGGGTAGGAGAGGGCGTAGGCGATCGGCGCTTTCATGTCCGGTGTGCCAAGCTGTGCAATCACGCAGCCGTCGATATATTCGACCATAGAATGGATGATGCTCTGCGGGTGGATGTTGACATCTATCTTCTCAACCGGGACATCAAACAGCCAGCGGGCCTCGATGACCTCCAGCCCTTTGTTCATCATTGAGGCTGAATCTATCGTGATCTTTCTCCCCATGCTCCAGTTCGGGTGATTTAAAGCATCCTGAACAGTGACTTTTGCCAGTAGTTCAGCCGGGGTGTTGAGAAACGGCCCTCCGGAGGCGGTGAGGATGATCTTCTCTATATCACTGCTCCGGTGCCCTTCTATCGACTGGAATACCGCGCTATGCTCGCTGTCTACCGGGTAGAGTCTGACTCCATGCTCCTTTACCAGATCCATGAAGAGATGGCCGGCGGTGACAAGGGTCTCCTTGTTGGCAAGGGCGATATCCTTTTTGGCTCGGATCGCGGCAGCGGTCGGGACGAGCCCGGCAGCGCCAACAATGGCAGCGACAACCATCTCTGTTTCATCCGCCGTGGCCGCTGTTATCAGCCCATTTACGCCGCCCAGAATTGTAATATCAAGAGTGCCGCACATCTCCCGGAGGCGTGGAACATCCTCTTCTGATGCGACAACGGCGATGCGGGGGGCAAACTCTCTGATCTGGCGGACGAACAGCTCCAGATTTTTCCCGGCAGTCATGGCAACAACACGGAAGCGGTCAGGGTGCGCAGCCACTATCTCCAGTGTGCTGACGCCGATGGAGCCGGTGGAACCGAGGATGGTGAGGTTTTTCATGGTTGAACATTTTCCTTGATAAACAGGATAAGTAATTCCACTTTGCATTCAAGTTGATATCTTGCGTAGGGTGTGCTGTGCGCACCGGTCACATCGAACAGTCGCACCGATCACATAGATTGGTGCGCACGGCGCACCCTACAGATTCAGGTTTAGTATCATCTTGATTGCAATTGCGAATATGAGGCTCTTGCAAAAAGATTGTCTTGCCGGAAGGTTTCTGTCCGGCATCCAGCTTTTCAGGCATTCAAAGTCTGGATTCCGGCCAGAAACCTGCCGGAATGACAGATCTTAGACTTTTGCAAGAGCCCTTACTAAAAAAAATAAACAGCATAATAATATGTGACCGGAGTGGCAAACAGAACGCTGTCAAGTCTATCAAGCACCCCTCCGTGCCCCGGAAAGATCGTGCCGGAATCTTTTACTCCGAAGCTTCGCTTGAGCATCGATTCGAACAGGTCGCCGGATTGGCCGAGTATACCGATTACCACGGCGGTTACAATAGCGTCGGTCACTGTGAGTTGCTGGAAAAAAGTGAACTTTGCCAGCAGTGTGCCGCAGATACTGCCTGCTAGCCCACCCAGAGCCCCTTCGATGCTCTTTTTGGGGCTTACCAGAGGGTAGAGCCTGTTTTTTCCGAAAGCACTGCCGATATAGTAGGCGGCTGAATCGCCGGACATTACAATCAGCATGATAACTAAAATCCACTCTATACCGAACCTGGTCTGACGCAGCATGACAAGGTGCATCAGCATGATGGGGATGTAGATAAAGGCGAGGATTGCAAAAGATACTTCGCGGGCTGCGTTGGCAATATCCCTGATGCGAAAGAGGAAGAGGAGGGCAAAAATCAGGAAGAGAAGAGCGATGGATGCCAAAGCCAGACGACTGTCGGGAGCTAATGGGAGAAAGATGAGTCCGGAGCCGGTAAGGGCTGCGAGCCATCTTTCAACAGCTCTGCCGGGGAGTGCCATGCCGTAGAACTCGAAGATGCCGATAGAGGATAAGAGAGCCAGCAGAAGGGCAAAGAGGTGCGTTCCACCCTTCAGAATAATCATTAAGACAACAGGCAGCAGGATGAACGCGGTGATCAGTCGTTTGATAGGGCGCCCCTTCGGGAAATCTGGTCGCTGGTTCTGCCGAAACGACGCTCGCGGGACTGATAGTCTGCAAGCGCCTTGTGAAGTTCGTTGATGGTAAAGTCGGGCCAGTTTATATCTGTGAAGTATAGCTCTGTGTAGGCCAGTTGCCAGAGGAGAAAGTTACTGATACGCATCTCACCGCTTGTCCGTATCAGGAAATCGGGATCCGGCAGGCCGCCGGTATCAAGGTAGCTGCCAAAGAGATCGACATCTATCGATTCAGGAGAGAGCTTTCCCGCGACCGCATCCCTGGCCAGACGTGCGGCGGCCATGCTTATCTCCTGTCTGCCGCCGTAGGAGAGTGCCAGTGTCAGCAGCATGCCGGTGTTGCCTGATGTTTTGCAGATGGCCTCATCAAGGGTATCGTTGACATCTTTCGGGAGGTCACTGCGGTTACCAATAAAATTGTAGCGAATATTTTTGCGCATCATCCGAGCAGTCTCCTGCTGGATATACTTTTTCAGGAGCGCCATCAATGCGCGAACCTCAAGAGCCGGACGCGACCAGTTTTCTGAGGAGAAGGCGAACAGGGTCAGATATTTGATACCGAGCATAGATGCCTGTTCAACTATCATTTTTACCGTCTCGGCACCACGATGATGACCCACGACACGCCGTAGCATCCGCTGTTTGGCCCAGCGACCGTTGCCATCCATGATGATCGCCAGATGTGCCGGGAGCCTGTCAGGATCAAGAGGTTCCATCAGACTTCCATTACCTCTTTTTCCTTGTGAGTAACGGCTTCATCAATCTTTACCTCAAAGCTCTTGGTGACATCCTGGACATCCTTTTCGTACTTCTTAAGTTCATCCTCTGTTATGGCTTTATCCTTTTCGAGCTTTTTCAGTCTGTCGATGGCGTCCCGACGGATATTCCGGAGGGCTATCTTGTCATCTTCAGCCTTTTTCTTCAGATCCTTGACAATCTCTTTTCGGCGTTCACCGGTCAGAGGGGGGAGGTTAAGGCGTATGACCCTGCCATCGTTAGAGGGGGTGAGGCCGATATTGGCATTCATAATGGCTTTTTCTATCGGGGCAATCATCTTGGATTCCCAGGGGGAAATGGTAATGGTGCGCGCCTCCGGAATCGCCAGAGTGGCTACCTGGCTGATAGCCGAACTGTTGCCGTAATAATCTACCTTTACGGAGTCTAAAATACCGGTTGTGGCTCGACCGGTGCGAATCTTCTGAAACTCGTTTTTCAGCACAGCCAGCGTCTTCTCCATATGGCTCTTCATGTCATCAAGCACGTTTTTTGGCATCTCTACTCTCCTTGTACGATAGTGCCTATCTCTTCACCACGGATAACCCTCTTTATGTTCCCTTCAGTGGTCAGGTCAAAAACGATAATCGGGAGATTGTTGTCCATGCAGAGCGAGATGGCGGTAGCATCCATAACCTGCAGCCCTTTTTTGAGAACTTCAATATAGGAAAGGCTGGAGAACTTGACCGCATCGGAATGTTTCTTAGGATCAGCGGTATACACCCCGTCAACTTTGGTCCCCTTCAGTATGACCTGGGCATTGATCTCCATGGCACGCAGGCTGGCTGCGGTGTCAGTAGTAAAATAGGGGTTGCCGGTCCCGCCTCCGAAAATGACGACACGACCCTTTTCAAGATGTCTCATGGCGCGGCGTCTGATGTACGGTTCTGCAACCTCCTGCATGGCGATGGCAGACTGGACACGGGTGGAAACCCCAAGTTTTTCGAGCGCATCCTGCATGGCTAGTGAGTTTATTACCGTTGCCAGCATCCCCATGTAGTCGGCGCTGGAACGATCCATCCCCTTGGATGACGCAGCAAGGCCACGGAAGATGTTGCCCCCGCCGATTACAAGCGCAAGCTGCACACCCAGATCAACGACCTCTTTGATCTCGCGGGCGATGGTCGATATGGTATGCGGATCGATGCCGTACCCTTGGGCACCTGCCAGCGATTCACCGGAAAGTTTCAGGAGGACTCGAGTAAAGGATGGTCTGCTCATAAAAATACCCCTTTATTTGTAGGGTGCGCCGTGCGCACCAATCGATGTGAGCGGTGCGGAGTGATCGATGTTAGATGTGTCCGGTGCGCACAGCACACCCTACGCAACTGGATAGAAAAAATATGTCATTCCGGCATGTTTTAGCCGGAATCCAGTAAAGGCTGGATCCCCGATAGAAGCACTCGGGGATGACAGATGCTTTAGACGGAGCGGAGTGGTTCTTAACAAAAAAGCCGACCATTGCTGGCCGGCTTCGGCAAAACTTAAAGGCCGGCCGCTGCCGCCACTTCGGCGGCAAAGTCCGATTCCTTCTTTTCGAGTCCTTCTCCCAGAACGAACCTGGTGAAGCGGCTGATTGTTATTGATGTTCCAAGTGCCTTGCCTGTCTCGGCGGCGAACTGGAGGATCGTCTTGTCGGTGTCTTTTACGAACTGCTGCTCCAGAAGACAGATGTCGGCGTAGAACTTGTTGACCTGCCCGTCGATGATCTTCTCGATAATATTTTCCGGCTTGCCGGTTTCGCGAGCTTTGGAGCGATAAATATCCTTCTCACGTTCCAGCACATCGGCATCAACCTGGTCGCGCCTGACGTAGAGCGGAGATGCTGCCGCGCTGTGCATGGCGACATCCTTTACAAAAGCGGCAAAACGCTCATCACCAGCCGCAGTTTCGCTGTCACAGGTGGCTTCCACAAGAACACCAATCTTGCCGCCTGCATGAATATAGGCACCGACAGCGCCCGCGCCCTGCACTTCAAAGAGGCTGAAACGGCGGATCTGCATGTTTTCGCCAATTACCGAGATGGCCTCATTCAGAAGCATCACAATGGTCTTGCTGCTGTCGGCGGTATAAGCCTGACCAAGCAACTCTTCAACCGAAGCGGGGGAAGCTTTAAGGATATGGTCAGCAACGTCTTTTACGAACGCCTGGAACTTGTCATTTTTTGCAACGAAATCGGTTTCACTGTTGATTTCAAGCAGCACACCCTTGTTGCCATTAGTTGACAGGGAGGCTGTTACCATACCTTCAGTTGCGGCGCGGCCAGCTTTCTTGGAAGCGGCGGCAAGACCTTTTTTGCGGAGGAAATCGACCGCCTGCTCAAAATCTCCGCCGGTTTCTTCAAGAGCCTTTTTGCAATCAAGCATTCCGGCACCGGTTGCTTTTCTCAATTCACTTATCTGACCTGCTGTTACAGCCATGCTATCCTCCTGACCCGCCAGGCGGGTTTTTATATAAATTTGGTGGAACTAAATGCAAAATCTTATTATTTAACAGGGATGAAGGGGATAGAGGGGATAAAATCAAAAAACGGTCTTCGATAAAAAAAGAAAAGCCTTTATCCTGTTTATCCCCTTTATCCATGTAAAAAATTGTTTTTGATTTATTGCTGTTACTCTCCAGCTTCTTCCAGAGCTACTTCATCAGCGACATATTCATCTGAACCCTCGGAATCTGTCTGAAGTGCCGCGTTCCGGTAGTTGAGCCCCTCGATTACCGCGTCGGCCATCTTTGCAGAGAGAAGACGGATGGCGCGGATGGCGTCATCGTTGCCAGGAATGACATGGTCGATCGGATCAGGGTCGCAGTTGGTATCAACTACGGCAACAACCGGGATGCCGAGCTTGTTGGCTTCCTGAACAGCTATCTCCTCGTTTTTGGGGTCTATTACAAATATAACACCCGGAAGCTTGTTCATGGTTTTGATGCCGCCGAGGGTTTTCTGGAGCTTCTCGCGGTCACGCTCAAACTGCAGCGCCTCTTTTTTGGTGTAGGCTTCGATGGTGCCGTCTTCAAACATGGCGTCGATCTTCTTCAGGCGGTCGATACTCTGCTTGACGGTGGAAAAGTTGGTCAGCATCCCCCCCAGCCAGCGCTGGTTGACGTAATACATGCCGCAGCGGACGGCCTCTTCGGCGACCGAATCCTGAGCCTGTTTTTTAGTGCCGACAAAGAGCACGGTGCTGCCATCCTTGACGGAATCCTTGACAAAACTGTAGGCGGATTTGAAATAGCGGACGGTTTTCTGCAGGTCGATGATGTAAATCCCGTTACGTGCCCCAAAAATGTACGGTTTCATTTTGGGGTTCCAGCGTTTGGTCTGATGACCAAAATGTACGCCGGCTTCCAGCAGCTCTTTCATACTGATGCTTGACATTTGTGTTTCTCCTTTGGTTTTTTCCTCCGCCCCGCCGAATCCCCGTCATCTGCTATAAATAGGGACACCAACGGATCTACCGGGGCGTGTGAATTGAAATAGCGGGAGTTTATAGCACACCGCAATTACAGAAGGCAAGCTGAAATTAAATTTCCTGGAATGCCTGTCTTCAGCAACAATTTGCCTCCACCCTGATGTAGATGGCCAGTTGAATATTGTGTACTGTCCGGAATCATGTAACTAAGAGGCAACGCAAAACCCTGTGCGATCTAATTCAAACCGCCCCTGAAATTATCAGGAGCGGCTCTCTGTTGAACTGCGTTGCTCATGTTTATTTTTCAGGAAATTCCGGATAATGCTCTTCAAAACAGTCCGGACAGATACTGTGACTGAAGTATGCATCGGTATGTTCGATTATATACTTCTCCAGATGTTCCCATGATTCCTGCTCGTTACGGATCTTTTTGCAGTACATGCAGATGGCGATTAAACCTTCCAGAGTTTTGATTCTCTTTAGTGCAGCTTCAAGCTCAGAAATGCGTTCATCCAACTCCAGCTTCAGCTTTTCCTGAAGATGGCTCTTTTTGACGAATTCACGCTGAAGGTTGATGAGTTCATCGTTCATGGCACCCATCTGTTCCAGAGCGTAGCTTTCGGTCAGCAGTTGTCTTTCGCAGAACAGAATACAGCCGTTATCGGTCTCGATTACGAAGCAGTAGACAATTCCGGAATTGCGGGATTGACGGCTGCATGGTAGTTTCATCTCTCTGCCGGAGCGTAGATCAGCACCATCAAGTTCAATATATCTGCTAAGCGGATCCCCCACCGGTTTCTGGCGGGGGTTAAACAGTCGCATGAAGCCCAGGTTGCAGTCCATGATTGTAAAATCATCTTTCAGCAGAACGATACCGATACCATTTGATGTTGTCAGATAAGATTCGATCTCATTTATGTGTCGTGCAAGCTCTTCTTTAAGCGTTGTCATACCATTCTCTCTATCCACCATTTTTCTGATACTTTAACTGCGCTTTCGGCATCCGCTGCCTGTCCGTCTGCACCGATCTCCTGCCAGAGTTGCGGTACGCAGTTGAATGCCAGACCACCCACCATGACCTTGATATTGTGGGTATCCTGATGTTCGCGTATCATCTGAATCACCTGCCTGGCATTATCAATATTGAACACTGTAGCGACGGAGAGAGCGAGTATGAATGGCTTGATATTCATCAGCATATTGTGAATTTCACCGGCAGGCGTATTTGCCCCGAGATAGGTTACATCCCAGCCGTCCATTTCGAGAAAATCTGCAACCATCCGCGCCCCGATCTCATGAAATTCATTCGGGCCGGCAGATACCAGTACCTTTCCACGAGTGACCTCGAATTGAGCAAAGCGTGTGTAGAGCGCAGTCATGATCCGCCCCACAATCGCGGTCGCCAGATGCTCCTCCGCCACTGAAATCTGCGCAGATTCCCATAACTCTCCTATTTTGTACATTGACGGCCAGAGTATATCCAGATAGAAGTGTTTCATGTCGTCGGATGTCACTATGGATTGATTGGCAAGCTTAAAGCACCCCTGGCTATCTCCGTTCAGAAGGAGCGAGAGGAATGTCTGTCTCATTTCGCCTGATTCCTGGGTGACGGAGTAGGATAGCCGCTCCGGGGTAATGGATAGTTTGACTAAATCTTCGTGATGTTGAATCACACACCTGTAGACCGCCATAATTTCAGTTTTCGGGAGGGAACTGTCAAGACATTCATACATGGCGATTTGCCACGCCACAAACTCAGCGGGGAAATAATCGTACGAGAATCCTCTTGCATGATACGAGCGGTAGATCCAGGGGAGTGTTCGAGCGAGCAGTTCAAAAGAGTTCATTCGTACGACGGCAGACATCAGCATGGCGTGATTCTTAAGATTTTTCAGTATCAGATCAGGGGGGTTGCGGCCTGTCAGTTCCCTGATCTTCGAATTGGCCTCAAGTTGACTGTTCACATTATCAAGTAATATGTCTATAGCCTGAATAAATGCTTCGGCCGTTTCAGGGGGGATTTTTGAGAGTTCCCGGCAACTGGCCAGTATCTGATTTATCATGATGTCATCTCATTTAATTTATAATGTGCCTGAATATACCTTTTCTCCGGTGATGTGAAGAATAAAATCACTATCGAAGTTGAATTATTAAGAATGCAGGGTATGCTTGTACCGGAAGACAGAAATAAAAATATGTTTTGATTCAACCTCAAAGGAGAAAAACATGGAGCCTCAAAGAAAATATCTGTTCAACTGGGATCTGCTGGGAGACATAAAGGCCGGACGCCCCAATCTGGGTAACACGACTCGGGTTGAGGTCTATCGCCTGCTGCAGTTCGCCTTTCGTGATGTGATAGAGCAGCACGTCGGCACGGAAGAAACGGATAAGATATTCCATGAGGCCGGAGCCCTTGCCGGCAGAGAGTTCTACGCCAATATCCTTACCCCCACAACGGATCTGAACGAGTTTGTCCGTCAGTTGCAGGAGGTGCTGAAGGATCTCGGAATCGGCATACTGCGCGTTGAAAAGGCTGACATGGAAAAGGGTGAGATCGTCCTCACCGTCTCCGAGGATCTTGACTGTTCCGGTCTGCCGGAGCTTGACTATGAGATATGCAGTTATGACGAGGGATTCATCTCATCACTCCTTGAATGTTTTTCAGGGATCAAATTCACCGTAAAAGAGATCGACTGCTGGTGTACCGGCGACCGCACTTGCCGTTTCAGCGCCAAGGCGCAACTTTAGCAGATGACTACCCTGAACCGGGAAAATACCGTTCATCTCCTGGAGGAGGCTGTTAAAAATCTGCAGGCTCTGCTCTCCGCCCGCTCGGTTGAAGAGCAGCCGCCGGTCGGGCTGGCCGCCGTGGATGGCTACTCCCAGCTCTACTCCATGCTGCTGGAGGTGCGTACCGCCATCATGGCTTTTGCATCCGGAAATCTGAACAATCAGATAACAAAAAAAGGGTATCTGCCCGGCGCAATCAAGGCTCTGCAGGCGGCCTTGCACCACCTGACCTGGCAGACGAAGATGATCGCATCTGGAGATTTCAGCCAGCGGGTCGATTTTATGGGTGATTTTTCCGACTCCTTCAACAGTATGGTCAGGCAGCTTGACGACACCATGAAACAGCTTCGCGAGCGAACTGAAGAGCTTGATCGCTCCAACAGCCAGATGGCGGAGCTTAACCGCAACATCATGGACAGCATCCATTATGCAAAAATGATTCAGTCGTCACTTTTGCCTGCGGAGAGTGAACTGACAGCGAATCTTGCCTTTGCCATGCCGGTTTATCTGCCGCGTGATGTGGTGGGGGGCGATTTTCTTTTTTTCAACAGGAGCGATGAAGGTTTTGTTCTGGCCGTCATAGACTGCACCGGGCATGGTGTGCCTGGTGCTCTGATGACCATGACTGTCAACGCCGTTCTCGGCAATATCATTGCGAGGCATATAGCGACAGACCCTGCGTTGATACTCAGGCAGCTTAACATCGAAATAAAGATGATGCTGAATCGCGCAGCAGGCGATGAACGGATTGACAATGGCCTCGACATCGGGCTATGCATCTATTCCAATTCTGCCAGGCAGTTATCTTTTGCCGGTGCCAAAATTGATCTGCTCATCGCATCACCCTCCGGATCGCACATATCTGTGCTGCGGGGTGACAGAAAATCTCTCGGTTATCGCCGCTCCTCGGTGGATTATCACTTTGTCCGGCACGATATTGCGCTGCAGAACGACCAGTTTTTCTGCATGAGCAGCGACGGTTTGCTGGATCAGCCGGGGGGCGAAAAAGGGTTGCCGTTCGGCTCGAAGCGCTACCATGAACTGATCTCTGAACTTGCCGCAGCATCTGACGAAGATAGAAGCACCCTGTTCCATGCGCGTCTTTATGCCTGGAAGGGGGAATATCCGCAGCGTGACGATATTGCGCTCTGCGCTTTTGTTCCTCATACCGCTGCACGGGAGGCTGTTTTATGAATATGGTTAGTTTGTATGGATTGAAGGATCGTTTAGATAAAGATGGTATCCTGATCTGCTTCTCCGGACCATTTTCTCACAGCATTATTGAAGAACTTGGACATGCGGTAAAAAAATACATGGAGTCAGAACAGGCGAGTCGCGCCGCCATGATGGATGTATTCTCCATTTTTATCGAGCTGACCCAGAATGTGAGAAACTACGCTACCCGCAAGGAAGCAGATGGTAATCGTAACCGCGATTTCAACAGCGGCATCATTGTTATTGGCAAGAGTGAAGAGACATTTATCGTCAGTTCCGGAAATTTTATGCTGAGAGAGGATCTGCAGGCGATTACGGAAAATATCGACGCATTAAAAACCATGACGCCGGAAGAGCTGAAAAGCGCATGGAAGACCCGGATCCGCCAGGAAACTCCGCCGGGGGCGACCGGTGCCGGACTGGGGCTGATAGACATGGCTCGCAAGACATCAAGGCCACTTGAATATTCTATCAGTGAACTTGGTGTGCAGGATGCGTTTTTCAGTATCATGGCAACTATTTAGGGGGATATATGGAAGACCTTCATATACAGGCAGGCAGATCGACGCCTGAGATTAATTTTACAGCCGAATCGGGTCAGCTTCTGATGTCTGGTGAATCATACCCCGAAAACTCCTTTGAATTTTATCAGCCTGTCATGGTCTGGCTGAAACGGTACCTGGCGCGTCCGGGATGTCATGCGTCGCTGGTCATCCAACTGGTATATTTAAATACCGGCAGCACCAAGGTTATGATGGATATACTGGATCAATTCGAGGATGCGCACCTAAATGGCCGCGATGTGCGGGTAGAATGGCGTTGTGAGCCTGATAATGACCGCGCTGTTGAAACTGCGGAAGAGTTTCGGGAAGAGGTAACGCTCCCTTTTACCATTCTGGAGCTTGAAAACTGATGGAGACCAGCGAACAGAGTCAGTTTGATGCCACCCGGCAGTTGCTGGATCGTTACTGGGATAGATTTTCCTCCGGTAGGGGCGAGCCACTTTCAGCGGAAGAGGGGGGAGAAATATACCAGGCTCTGGAACAACTTCAACGCCGTTTTTTGAGGGTGGCGAAGATCAGCGACGGCTATCAGAGTGATGCAAAAGGGATGGTTGAGAGACTGGAGAAGGCTCTTTCCGGCGCGACGTTTCTTGGCGGCATATTCCGTATCTGCGCTTCATGCAAGAAGTTGTGCAATGACGAAGGAAAGTGGCAGCAGTTCGAGCAGTATATCACCGATCGTTCAGAAACCTTTTTCAGCCACAGCATCTGCCCGGCATGCGCATCTGGTGCATATGGGATCAAGTCTGAAAAGAAAGTGGATGAAACCGCCAGCATATCGATTACAGAGGAGGATCTTACCGATTCCACCGTTGTGAAGTTCTCCCACATCATCTCTTCGAAACTGTTTGAGGATGCTGCTCTGTACAGAGAATTCCGGGAACTGTTCTCACGCTATCACCGCCAGGCGCGTCGCATGATGCGTATTGCCAGGATCAGCGACAGCTTTCAGGGGGAGCTGCGCGAACTGTCGAGGAAGCTGGAGAAGGCATCCCGTACCGACCCGCTCACCGGCATCAACAACCGTGGCTATTTTATGCAGCTTCTGTCGGCTGAAATGGAACGCAGCCGTCGCCATGGCCGGACATTTTCGGTTATGATGGTTGACCTTGATCATTTTAAAAAAATAAACGACTGCTATGGTCATGCAGCCGGTGATGCTGCTCTCCTCTTCTTTGTAGCAACTCTGGAGAACAGCGGGTTTCGCAAGAGTGATTTCTGGGGTCGTCTGGGTGGAGAAGAGTTTGCCGTGGTAGTTCCCGAAACTCTGCTGGATCAGGCGCTGCTCCCTGCAGAGCGTATTCGCTCCATGCTTGCCAAAGCCGAGGTCAGACATGAGGATGCATCATTTACAGTAACCGCCAGCATCGGTGTCAGCCAGTATCTGCCGGGAGACACCGCCGAATCTCTTTTGAGTCGCGCCGACCAGGCCATGTACAGAGCCAAGGAAGAGGGGCGGAACCGGGTCTGCAGCATGGAGTATCAGGTTATATAAACCAGACAGGACAACAGCGATGATAAACACAACAGTTCTAAATAACGGGGTGCGGATCGTAACTCACACTGTCGAACGGATGTACACGGTTACCACCGGTATCTGGGTGGCGAACGGCACCCGTCATGAGATGCCGGAACATAATGGTGTCGCACACTTTATCGAACATCTGCTTTTCAAGGGTACTGCCCGTCGCAATGCCCGCCAGATTTCCCGTGAGATCGATTCGATGGGGGGCATTTTAAACGCGTTCACCGGTCATGAATACGTCTGTTATTACGCTAAAGTTCTGGCAAAATTTTTGCCCCGCGCCGCCGATCTGCTTGCCGATATCTTTCTCCACTCCACCTTTCCGGTTGATGAAATTGAACGTGAACGAAAAGTTATTCTTCAAGAAATCAAGATGCGGGATGATTCTCCGGAAGACTGCATTCACGACCGCTTTCATCAGAACTATTTTGCAGGACAGACGCTTGGAATGCCTGTGTTAGGTACGATGGATACAATCGGCTCTCTGTCTCGTGAAGCGATCATTTCTCACAAGGAGAGCCGCTATAGTCCCAGGGATATTGTTATTGCCGCCGCAGGCAATATCAGGCACGAAGAACTTGTCGCAATTGTCGAACCTCTTTTTTCACCAATTATTTCATCATGCAAAACCAAACTGTCCGATAATAAACAGTATAAATCGAGAGAGCTGAATCTGTCCGAAAGGGATATGGAGCAGACTCTGGTTTGTCTCGGCACTCTTGGACTCAAACATGACCACCATGACCGGTACGCACTTTTCCTTTTGACAACCATACTGGGCGGTGGGATGAGCTCCAGGCTTTTTCAGGAGGTTCGGGAGAAAAAGGGTCTGGCCTATTCGGTCTATTCCTACATCATATCCCATGCCGATGCTGGGGCGCTCGTTGTGTATGCCGGTACGGAAAAGGCGCATTGTCGGGAAGTGATCGACATCGCCCGTGGCGAGATGACACGGTTTGCATCAGAAATCATCCCACAGGATGAGCTTGATGCCGCCAGGGAGCAGTTGAAAGGCAAAACGCTCATGTCACTCGAAAGCAGTGACAACCTGATGACCAGACTGGCCAAGAATGAAATATATTTCAATAAGCAGCAGAGCGTTGAGGAGGTATTGCTAAATTACGATCTGGTCAGCGGCCAGGACATACTGAGGTTGTCAAAAGAACTTTTCAAAAGCGATTATCTACATTTAGAGGTCATGGGTAGAGTTTCGGATCTCGGCTTGACTGATCAAATACTTACGGTATAAGGTTTGATGACTTGGAATAAGCCTCAATAACAGAACTCATGTCATCCTTTTCCTCCGGTACATCTTTCAGCTTTTCCCTGATTTCGATGAAACTTCCGATATTGCTTAAAAAAATGTCGAAAAGGGTCGGATCTGAAAAAACTCCGCGATCCTCCTTCATTATGCCGAGGGTCTTCTCCAGTGGAAAAGCTTTCTTGTAGGGGCGTTCAGAGGAGAGGGCATCAAACATGTCCACAATGGTAACGATCCTCGCAAAAATATGAATTTCTTCCCCTCTGATGCCGGATGGGTAGCCTGAGCCATCCCACCTTTCATGGTGCTGCATGGCTATGATGCTCCCCATATCGATTACCGGAAAACGTTTCGCTTCAGCCAGAATTTTGCCGCCGATCGTGGTATGGAGCTTCATGATGTTGAATTCTGCCTCGTCCAGTTTGCCCGGCTTCAGCAGGATACGATCCGGAATCCCTATTTTACCGACATCGTGAAGCGGGGACGCCAGGCGCAACACTTCGCACTCCTCATGTGGGATACCTGCAAGAGTCGCAAGCAGTTTCGAGAGTTCGCTGATGCGGCGGGTATGCATGCCGGTTTCCTGGTCGCGAAATTCTGCGGCAAGACCCAGACGGATTGTTATCTCGAACTCTGCTTCCTTGGAGAGGTTAAGCGCCTTTTGGAGAGCAGCGGTTTTCTTGACAACCTCCTCTTCAAGGACTCGGTTCATGTTTTTAGACATGTCAGAAAGTTTTTTACTTCTGATGTGGTTCATTACCCGTAGTCGTAACTCTTCCGGGTTATACGGTTTAGCTATGAAGTCATTTGCGCCAAGCGCCAGAGTACGGGTCACTTCGTTTGACCCTGCAGTTACCACGATGACCGGGATGTCCCGCCACTCAGAGTTCTCTTTGATTCGCGTGATCGTTTCATAGCCGTCCATGACCGGCATTTCCAGATCCAGAAGTATGACATCAATATCCTGCTCGATCTCGAGTAAATCAAGCGCCTGCCGTCCATTATTCGCCTTGAGGAGAGCGCCGCCGAGTTCGGCCAGCATGAGGTCAAGCATCTCAAGATTCATGGTATCATCGTCAACCGCCAGTATTTTTACACCTTCAGACACAGGTCATTCTCCTTTTGCGTTGTGGAACCTCTGCCATTTTCACGCTGCAACCTCTCGATTAAATTCATCGACTTCTTTCTTGAGCTGCCGGAACAGTTCTGCCGCTTCGGCTATTCTCCCGTCACGCGAATGAACTTCCATAGCCGCAGCAGTTTCTCTCACCCGCCAGGCTGCAATGTTGGCGGCGGCACCCTTTATGGTATGAGCCTGGATCCGCATCTGCTCTCCGTCAGCGGCATCTATGGCTGACTTGAGCGACTCCATGTAGCCTGCGACATTCCTTGTGAACATTTCGATAAAACGCCCCAGCATCTCTTCCCGGCCACCCAGACGCTCCAGCAGTTCGCCACGGACAAAAATGGGGATACTTTCGTCTGATTCCGGTTGTTCAGTGGGGGACGCCCCAGATGGTTCATTGTAGATTTCGGCTTCCGGCTGAGTAGCCATCGCTGCCTGTCCCGCCAGCAGTTTGTTCAGTGTTGCGCGTATTTCAGTCGGTCTCGCCGGTTTGGAAAGATAATCATCCATATCAGCGGCCAGACATTTTTCCCGATCCCCCTGCATGGCAGATGCGGTCATTGCCACAATCGGAATACGCGCTGAAGCCCGCTGTTTCTCAATTTCCCGAATATGACGCACGGCATTGTACCCATCCATAACCGGCATCTGCATATCCATGAAGATTATATCAAAAGTGGAACTCTTGAATCGATCAACCGCTTCCTGCCCATTATTTGCCAAAGTTATCCGATGACCATGTTTTTGAAGTGTTACGGTCAGAACTTCACGGTTTATCTCCACATCATCGACTACGAGAACAGAAAAACCGGGTTGCCTCTCCCGCACACTGTAGCGTGTTACCAGATCCGGAGCGTGAGTTTCATTTCCGCCGATTACTGTTGTCAAGGTGTCATACAGCTCTTCCATTATTACCGGTTTGGTCAGGTAACCTGCAACGCAGAGTTCGTTGCAGCGGAGTGCATCGCCACGTATCCCGGCGCTCGGCATGACAATTATGCGAATGTTTTTGAAGGCCTCATTTTCCCGTATCTGGCGCACCATTTCCCAACCGTCTTTAACGGGCATATGGACATCGGTCAGTATCAGCCGGGGAAGAGAACCATTCCTGTTCATCCGGGCAAGCGCAGAAAGTGCCTCATCGGCATCAGAAGCGAGGTGTACCTCCATCTGCCAGCAGGTAAGGAATCCGCTCAGCATCTGGCGGTTGATCGAGTTGTCATCGACTACCAGAGCCGAAATCCCTGCCAGATTTACAGAAGAAACCGGATGGCCAGCCGGACTTTCCTGCAGACCGAACCGGGCGGTGAAGCTGAAGCAGCTACCTTCACCCGGTATGCTCGCAACGGAGATTTTACCCCCCATCAGCGTAACCAGGCGTTTCGATATAGAAAGTCCAAGACCGGTGCCGCCAAACTGCTTTGTGGTGGAGGCGTCCCCCTGCTCGAATGCTTCAAATATCCGTACCTGCTGCTCCGGTGTAATGCCGATGCCTTTGTCATATACCTCAAACTTTAGAAGCACCCCCTCGGGGAGTTCCTTCGCCAGGCTTATAACGATGGATATGTCGCTATTTTCCGAAAACTTGACCGCATTTCCGGCGAGGTTGATTAATATCTGACGAAGGCGCCCTGGGTCGCCTATCAAGGCATCCGGGACATTTTGTTCTACATTGAAAACAATTTCCAGCTCTTTTTCGCTGGCTCTTATGGAAAGAGTCCGGAGGGTGTGCCCTACCATGCTCCGCAGGAAAAACGGAGATTCTTCGAGATCCATGCGCCCCTCTTCAATTTTTGAAAAGTCCAGAACATCGTTGATGATGGAAAGCAGATTATCGCCGGAGGTTTTGATAGCCCGGAGATACCCCATCTGCACCAGGTCAAGCTCTGTTTCCATGACAAGATCGGTCATGCCGATAACGCCGTTCATGGGGGTGCGGATCTCATGGCTCATATTGGCCAGAAATTCAGACTTGGCGCGGCTTGCAGCCTCTGCCGCCTCCTTTGCAGCCAGAAGCAGAACATTCTGTTCGGCAATAGCCTTCTCTCTGACGGTGGTTTCCTGGAGACGGGTATTGAGAGCGGTATTCCGGATGCTGCTTCTGGTTATCGCCACAGCCCCAAAGAGTATCAGCAGGCCGATGCCTGCGGTCACAGCCAGAAGTCTCTGCGGTGAACTGCTGTTTACCTCTATTGCGGGGATAAAGATGGCCAGGGCAAAAGGGGTTGAGTTTACCGAAACCCTGAAAGCGGTCATCTCCAGTGATTCACTTCCGGGATACGGCACAAGAAAATGGATAGGTTCACGTTCCCGGAGATTGTGGGCAAGTGGCAACTGATCGTGTGTCATAAAGCTGTCAGACTCTTTGGATGTGTAAAGATAAGCCTTATCGACCAGCAGTGCGATCGAGTTCCTCTGGTTATCGACTCTGGCAAGAAAATGATGATGGATATCCGCCGGTGAGAGCCAGGCCAGGATTTGGCCGCTTCTCTTTCCTTTGAAGGTGTAGGGTACCGAAATGACTATAATTGCGGCAGCGTCTTCCCCCTCGGCAAAGATTTTCATGTTCTTCTGGTTTATGTAGTTTTTCCACCCCTTCTCTTCATCCGCCTGCGGAGTCAGGTTTTCATCGTGAGCATCAAGCATTTTATGACCGCTGGAATCAATAAAAACCACTCTTTTGTATATAGAATCTTCTTCCAGGCGTTTCTTTTTCTGGAAAGATGAAAATACGGCACCGGCTTCTTCCAGGCTGGATGCCAGTCCATACTCCATGGACATGCCGAGCGCCATGTTTTCAAAATAGGCCGAAAGTTCCCGGTTGGCCGCTAATTCCTGAAGGTCATTCAGTCGCTCGGAGAAGAAATAGCTCAAAGTCTGGGCACGCTTATCTACATCCTCAAGCAGGCGAGCCCGACCGGACTTCTGTAGTTCGCTTCGTGAGTGGTAGAGATCGGTCAGCAGAAAGCCAAGGTACGCAACCAGGGAAAGGGCTAACAGTAGAGGCGCAATGCGCTGTATGCCGTTGAAGAGTTTATGCATTTATCCCAATAACGAGGAGTGGATTATTTCATTCCTGCGAAAAATTCCGGAAAATAGTTTTTTGCTGTCGGGTAGTATTTTTTGATGAGTTTCAAATAGGTTCCGTCGGACTGCGCCTTCTTGATGAAAGCATTGTACGCCTCAAGGAGTTTTGGAGAGTCTTTTGAAAAACCGGCTGCCATCTGCTGCTTGTCGGAAACCGGCCCAAGTATCTTGATCTTACCCTTCCATTTATCCAGAGCAACCAGCGCGTCAGGAACATCTAGAATTGTGAGTTCAGCCTCTTTTTTAAGCATGGCGGGAGCGACTTCGTTCAGTTTGCCCTGGAAATTGATGATTTTGGCACCGGTTGCCGAAAGATTATAAAGTGCAGGGTCAAGGCAGGTCTTCTCCAGCGTGAGAACGGTGCGGTTCTTCATCAATGCTTTGGTCATTTCGATATTCTTTTCAATGTTTTTCGTCGGTTTTATAGGTTTGATGGGGGAATCGGATCTTGTTACCAGCCAGATCTGGTTAGGAAACGTCGGGGTTGAAAAATTAACTATCTGTTGACGCCACGGGATAATGGTAAAACCATTTGCGATGATGTCCCCTTTCACCGGAGCATCTTCCAGAAGTTCCGCCTTGCCGCCCGCAACTTTCACTTTTTTGCCGATCAGATCCTGAACGATCGGACCCCAGTCGCTTTGAACGAATTCATAATTAACACCTATCGATTTGGCAAAGAGTCTGGTCAGTTCGGCTTCCATTCCGTCACCGGAGCCTGTGTTGAAGTTGGCATATGGGAGACCGATATGACGGAGAACGCCGCGTGCCTTTACATCATCGAGATCCCCCGCCATTGCTGTCGCGGTGAGTATTAAGAGTGCCAAAAAGGTTGCTGTTGTCATAATCCACTGTTTCATCTGTTATTCCTCCTGTTTTGTTTTGATGCTACTTTTAACACGAACTGATGAAATGTCAACCGACCCTGTTTCAGGTATACTCAACTTGTTGCCGACCTCTCCAATTGCATCCCTGACATCCTCGTTCAGTTCAGTTAGGCAAACGGCAAAAAATAATTATTCCAATAACACAATGAAGCAGGCCGGTTCAAGCGAAGCGGAACCGGCGTACACTCACAAGTCCGCTGTAGGCACCCGCTATGCCGACAAGTGCGCTGATACACTAGAATTTTGTCCGAAAGTGCCATCTGCTCCCACTTTTATACCCGACTCAATCTAGTCAGTTGAGTAGTGGATTGCAACTCATTTTTGAATTCCGACAGCAACTACTGACTTAATTGTGTTGCTCTTAAGCCACTATCGGTGCTATAAGAGGGCATCATCCGTGTGCCACAGAGGTTCACCACACTCTGTGGTTTTTTTTGTTCAAATTACTAAAAAGGAGCATCAACCAGGCATGATAGCAGCGTCGAATGTAACACTTTCTTACGGCAAAAGGGTACTCTTCAAGGATGTGAACATCAAGTTCACACCGGGCAACTGCTATGGTCTCATAGGAGCCAACGGTTCCGGTAAATCAACTTTTCTCAAAATACTCGCCGGAGATATAGACGCAGACAAAGGGGAAATCAGCATCGGAGCCAGAGAACGGGTCGCAGTCCTCCGGCAGGATCAGTTTGCCTTTGACGAGGAAACTGTCTTTAATACCGTTATCATGGGGCACAAGCGGCTGTATGATGTTATGACCGAGCGGGAGGCTATCTACTCCAAGGCCGATTTCAACGAGGAGGATGGCGTCCGCTCTGCCGAACTGGAGGGTGACTTTGCCGAGATGAACGGCTATGAGGCGGAGTCGGAAGCTGCTGTGCTGTTAAACGGCCTCGGCATTCCGGAGGAGTTGAGAGGGAGAAAAATGAAGGAGCTGGAGGGGGGAAACAAGGTGCGGGTGCTTCTTGCACAGGCTCTCTTCGGCAGCCCGGACGTTCTGCTTCTTGATGAACCGACAAACAACCTCGACCTAAAATCTATCTCCTGGCTTGAGGATTTTCTCTTTCGCTTTCCGAATACTGTAATCGTTGTTTCACATGACCGCCATTTCCTGAATCAGGTCTGTACCCACACGGCGGACATCGACTTTGGCCGGATTCAGACCTACGTCGGGAACTATGATTTCTGGTACCACGCCAGCCAGTTGAACTTGAAACAGAAGCAGAACGAAAACCGCAAGATTTCCGAAAAAGCTGAAGAGTTAAAAGCGTTCATCCAGCGATTCAGCTCCAATGCATCCAAAGCCAAACAGGCAACCTCCCGCAAAAAGCTTCTGGAAAAGCTGACTTTAGAGGATATGCCGATGTCTTCACGTAAATACCCGCATGTTTTCTTCAAGCCTGAACGGCCATGCGGCGATATCATCCTGGAGATTTCCGGATTGTCGAAAGAAATTGACGGTGTACCAGTGCTGAACAAACTTGACCTGATTGTCCGCAAGGGGGACAAGATCGCTTTTGTCGGTGGCAACACCCTGGCGAGGACGACCCTTTTTCAGATTCTGGCAGGTGAGATGGAGCCGGATGCCGGAACATTCCGCTGGGGTGTGACGATCACAAACGCCTATTTTCCAAAGGAAAACAGCTCCTATTTTGAAAATGATCTCAACCTGATCGAGTGGCTTGGTCAGTACTCACCCCCGACGGAGGGTGAAACCTTTGCGCGTGGCTTTCTTGGCAGGATGCTCTTCTCCGGTGATGAGGCGATGAAAAAGACCAGCGTCCTCTCCGGTGGCGAGCGGGTTCGCTGTATGTTGTCACGCATGATGCTGACCGGTGCCAACGCTCTCATACTTGATGAACCGACAAACCACCTCGATCTCGAATCGATCACCGCCTTAAACGACGGACTGATCGCCTTCACAGAGGTAGTCTTCTTTGCCTCGCACGACCACGAGTTTGTTTCGACAGTCGCCAACCGGATAATTGAGATCACCCCCGGCGGAGTTATCGACAGGGTCATGGGCTTTGAGGAGTATCTGGAGGATGCCGGGGTGTCAAAGGAGAGGGACGAGTTGTACCACGGTCATGCGGATTTGACATTGTAGGGTGAGTAGGGTTCATCGCCCACCGTTGCGCCATCATGCGCTGCTATTTTTCCGTTTGCGAAATCTGCTGAGGGCGAAGGTCAGTACGCCGCTACCAGGCAGCATCATGGTTTTAGACTCCCCGTCAAAAATCTAAAAGCGTCAAACCACCGTCACCACTCGGATCGTTGCTCCCGCTCACCGTATGCTTGGCTTTGCCACCTTCCGACCGTCTAGGGCGGCAGCGAAGCCGTTCTTTAAATGTCAAATCTACTTGCGTACCCCAACGTGTACGCTTTTCTATTGTGACACAATTTCCCAAAGGAACACACAGAGTGTCAGGCTCCCATTCTACACTTCAGAAAGAAACGTCACACTTCCCCCCTGCAAACCAAAACATATCTCAAATGAAGACGCCGGAAATCTTGCCAGGCTGAATCTGTTCGGCAGTCTGATCGGCAATACCGACCGGCATCAAGGCAATATATCTCTGATTCCACTTAACGAGGAGCGCAGCAGATTCAAGCTTGCTCCGGTATATGACATGTTGCTGATAGCAACTGCGGCTACTACCTGGTTCGCACGATGAAGCCGTGCAAACCTTACAAACCTTACAAACCCCGAAAATTTAAGCTGGGCAAGGGACTACTTTGTGTAATGGATAAACGAGGTTGACCTTGGCGCTTTTGTTTTGGCAGATTGCCATCGTTCTTGACGTTATAAATATTCTTGTGTACCTTACGCAACATGAACAGCCTAAAATTCATACGAATGTTAGAATAAACAGGAAGTTAGCCATGAAATATCCAGTAGCGGTTTTTTGGCAAATGCCGCACCTGATAAAATCATGCATGTATCTGCATAAGCCCATCCCCAATATTCCCCCCACTTCTCCCAACAGCAGAAAAATATGGAGAACTAAGAACAGAACATAATGCGTCAAGAATAAAAAACCAGGAGAAGAAAGAATGAGCGAAGGATATCACATTGTTGTCTGCGGGAGCATCGTTCCCGACCCGTTGCAGACCCTTGCCCCGATTGAGGGGGCGACAGGACCGGCGCTGAAAAATGAACTGATGCTGCCGGCGGTGCTTGACCCCTGGGCGGGGCATGCGCTTTATGAGGCGGCGAACCTGGCGAAAAAAACGCCCGGCAGTAAGGTCTGGCTGGTTAGCTTGGGTCCCAAACAGAAGCTGCAGCAGTTGATGATGTCGATTGCGCAGAAGGTTTCATTTGAGCTGGTCGTGCTTGACGGCCCGGCGGGGGGATTCACCGACCCCTTTGAAGTTGCTGCTGTTCTGGCCGGAGGGATAGAAAAAATAGCCGGGCTTGACCGCTCGCGCCTGCTGCTGTTCGGTGGATGCGCCTCCGCTTCGCGTGACGCCGGTGTGACGATGCAGATGGTCGGCGAGCAGCTTGGGATTACGGATCAGTTTCTCGGAGTTGACGAACTCTCGCTGCAGCCGGACGGTTCCTTCAAAATCCTTGAGCGGAGTGAAGGTGGGCAGTATCAGGTTTCGCTCTGCGCCGGCGCTCCTGCCGTGCTGGCATGGGCGACCGGAAACCTGCCGGAGCCCCCCAACAACCCGCAGATCGGGATGGTGAACATGCGCACGGTCATGCCGGCTCTGCAGAAAGCCCAACCTGCGCCGGTCGGAGCTGCGGGGGTCTCCTACATCTCCGTAGAGCTGCCGAAACAGCGGCGGGAAACCAGGGTTGTCAAGGATATGTCTGCTGATGACATTGCCAGGGAAATTGTGGAATGGATCAAGGGGTAGTAACTGCAACAATCTTGAAAATCTTTTTTATTTAACAGGGATGAAGGGGATACAGGGGATAACGGCAAAAATCAAAGACAAGCAAGAGCTTAAAACCTTAAAGTCTGTTCCTCTTTGTTCTTGATTTTATCCCCTTCATCCCTTTTATTCCTGTAAAATTAGGCTCTTGCAAAAAGATTGTCTTGCCGGAAAGGTTCTGTCCGGCATCCAGCTTTCAGGTATTTAGAAACTGGATTCCGGCCAGAAACCTGCCGGAATGACAGATTTTTGGACTTTTGCGAGAGCCTCAAATGATTGAAATTCATAACATCTCGATTGCAATTGCGAATAACAATACTTTTTGGAGGAATCTGATGGAAAAAATACTTTGCATACTTCACACACAACCCGACGGTACACTGCCGAACGTGGCTCTGGAAGCTCTGACAGCAGCCGTCCAACTCTCAAAACAGCTTGACGGCGCGACACTTTCAGTAGGCCTGATCGGGCATAATGTCAAACCTGCCGCAGACAGCCTTGCCACCTGCGGCGCGACCCGTTTTCTCTCCGTTGATGGCCAGGAGTTTGTGGTTTCACGCTACGCTTCCGACGCCACCGCAGCCGAAGCGATTTCAAAGAGTGCTGAAGCAACTCTAGTCATAGCACCGGCAACCTCGCGCTTTTCCCGCGCGCTCCCCGGCGTTGTCCAGCGGCTTAAAGGGCGCATCGAAACCCACGTCAGTGGTCTGGACGCCGAAGGGGGTAAGCTCAACATTCAGCGCTGGTACTACCGTCAGCGTATGGTGGCGACCCTTACCCGTACTCAGCGCCCCTGGTTTATTCTGATAGATGGCGGGGTGTTTCCGGCTTGGCAGGGTGAAGCGGGGAGCGTCGGCATTGAAAACCTTACGGTTGAGCTTGGGGCAAACCTGCTGCGAACAAAAGTTGTTGGAGTTCAGGCACCTTCGACAAATGCCAGAACCATCCGCCCGGAAGCCGATGTCCTTTTTGTCGCCGGGGCAGGGTGGACAAAGAAACAGGGGGATGGGCAGCTCCATCTTGGCGAGGCTGAAAAACATATCCTCGGATTCCTGGCAAACTGCAATTCCTCTCTCGGCAGCAGTAAATCTCTGGTTGATCAGTCAGTTGAAGGTGTAGCGGTTCTCCCTTTCATGAGTCACCTGAACCAGGTCGGCCAGACAGGTTCTACCCCGCGTCACCCCAAGGGGCTGGCAACCTGCTGCCACGGCGAGGAGCCGCACGCCGTCGGGTGGCGTTTCATCAACGAACGCCGGGCGATCAATCTTGATGCCAACTGCGGATGGGCACAGGGGAAGGCGGATGTCCTCTATGTCGCTGACGCATTTCAGGTGATGGCAAAAGTGAACGCGCTTTTGGCTGGTTGATGGAGTTCGCGTGAACAACGACCTGATCCTCCTCGGCCACGGCAGTGGCGGCCGACTATCCCACCAGCTTCTGGATGAACTGATAATCCCGATCATTGGCGGGGTCGCTCAATCCGGTCAGGACGACGCCGCTATTCTGGAGCCACTCGCCGGTCGTCTTGCTTTTACCACCGACTCTTTCGTTGTCGATCCGATCTTTTTCCCCGGAGGCACCATAGGCAGTCTGGCGGTGCATGGGACGGTGAACGATCTGGCCATGATGGGGGGGAAACCGCTCTGGCTGAGTGTCGGGCTTATCATCGAAGAGGGGTTCAGTAAGGGTGATCTGAAAATCATTCTTGAGGATATGAGAGCTGCGGCAGACGCTGCCGGTGTGAAGATTGTCACCGGCGATACCAAAGTCGTTCCACGCGGCAAGGCGGACAGGATCTTCATCAACACCTCCGGAATCGGAGTCATTCAGCATACTCTCCGGATTGACGGCGCAAACGCCCGCCCTGGGGATGCGGTAATCATCAGCGGAACGATAGGCGATCACGGCATCGCCGTAATGGCAGTGCGCG
>Ga0194060_10000460_pt1 | contig 29805 bp, 38 predicted proteins | sample SepL225m_MetaG_FD_163427 | JGI IMG/M metagenome (GOLD analysis project Ga0194060, IMG submission 163427) | Anoxic zone freshwater microbial communities from boreal shield lake in IISD Experimental Lakes Area, Ontario, Canada - Sep2016-L222-5m | ecosystem: Environmental > Aquatic > Freshwater >...
ATATCCCCTTACCTTTAAGCACAAAGTAAACCTCATCCTTGTTATTATGATAATGCTTACCTAGTATCACCTTGCCTTTGGTCTTCACGACTTTAGTCGCCCGAAATGGCATATCTTGAATCCACTCGATGATCGTGCGGCGCTTATCTTCGTGTATGTATGGTTTAGTGTTGTTCATTTATTTCTGAGTCTACCATTATCTTAATAAGCTCTTTAAATTTGACCTTTGGTTCCCAACCAGTTAAAGACTTGGCCTTTGAAGCATCTCCTAATAGCAAATCTACTTCAGCAGGACGCTTTAGATTCTCATCAAAGTCTACATACTGCTTCCAGTCCCCAAGACCAAGGTAATCGAAAGTTTCCTTAACGAATTCTTCAACAGAATGGGTTTCACCAGTTGCAATAACGAAGTCTGTAGGTTCTTGGGTTGTGACAAATCTATAGATTGCCTCCATGTAATCCTTGCTGTAGCCCCAATCTCTTTTACTTTCAAGATTGCCAAGCGTAAGTCTAGTTCTTTTTCCTTGTTTGATTTCAACCGCCGCTTTGACGACTTTCTTCGTGACGAATAGCTCTCCTCTGCGTGGTGATTCATGGTTAAATAATATACCGTTATAAACTTTCATACCGTACGACTCACGGTAGACTCTCCCTAAAAAGAAAGCATAGACTTTTGCGCAGCCATAAGGTGATCGTGGATAAAATGGCGTCTTCTCATTCTGTGGTATAGTCTGCACCTTTCCAAACATCTCACTAGAACCAGCTTGATATATCCTAGCGTTCGGACAGAACATCTTGGCGGCTTCCAGTATGCGAGTGAAACCTAGTCCTGTCACGTCACCTGTATAGAGAGGTATATCATAAGCGGCACGGACGTCTGATTGTGCAGCCAGATTGAAAATGAGGTCTGGCTTAACTTCCGATATGACACGGGTGATTGATGAAGCGTCAGCCAAGTCCATAAGATGTGTATGAACTTTTGAAATGATCTGACTGATACGTTTAGTGTTTGGGTTAGAAGCTCGACGAAACGTTCCATGCACCTCGTAGCCCTCGTCAAGCAAAAGCTCACACATGTAACTACCATCTTGCCCCGTCATGCCGGTCACTAACGCTACTTTTCTATTTGGTTCCATATAATTCTTTTTGGTAGTTAATTGTTAAACGTAATCCTTCCTCAAGCGACAGGAAGTCTCTAGGAAATTCTGTTAATGTTTTGGTCATGTCAAGTCTAACGTCATCAGGAGCACCATCTAAACTAGTTTTTCCTCTACCAACTAACACACCGCATTGTTCTCCTATCTTTTCCGCTAATTCATATACAGAAAGAGTTGATGTGCCACCAACATTATAAACAATATCTTTACCTTCAAAAAGAATCTTCAACATCAGTTGAACCGCATCTTCGACATAGATATATGTTCGGATCGCATCCCCTCTATCTTTCATCAATATTGCAGATGTGGTAAGTCCTTGTTCAATAAACTGATTGATAACTCTTGTATCACCTTTCTTCGTTCCCGGTCCATAAGCCAACGCAAGGCGGGCAATCTTAACATCATATCCTTGCTCTTTGTAAGCCATGCAGATAGCTTCGCCACAGCGCTTGCCTTCGATGTAACAAGCACGAGGATGTTGAGGGGTCGTTGTGCCTATATCTGTTTCCTTGTGTGGCGATTTAGCGCCCGAATATACTTCCGAGGTGGAGATGAAGAGGAATTTGCCGTTTGGCTTTAGACATGTAAAAAGGTCTTTTGTTAGTTCTGTATTTACTCCAATAGTCATTAACTTATCCTTTGAAAACATCTGAGGTTGCCCATATCCAGCCGCATGAATCACATAATCAAAATCTTTCATTGAAGAAAATATTTCACCATAAGAATAAATCTCATCAAACTTTACCTTTGTTATCTCAACATTAGGATAATCTCTCTCCAACACTTTGCAGATGTTGCTTCCTACTAGCCCAAAAGCTCCAGTGATTAACAATTTAGACATTTAGCGTTTTATTCCAAAAGGTTTTAGCAGAATATAATTCCTGTGTTCTTTTACATCCATTAGAGGAGATAAGCGTTCTTTCTTCATCATGTCCTAAATAATACCTTATCTTCTCTAACAAGTCCACCTCACTTATCCACTCCACATAGTCGATGCCAGGTGTGTATAACTTTGCTAACTCTTCTGACTTTTGTTCAAGGAGTAGTGACCCGCAAGCAAGGACTTCAAACGGTCTAGCGTTCACCACATTCTTTCCTCGTGCTCTTGAGAATGATATCGCCATCTTTGCACGCTTGTATCTATCTGCATATTCTTCAGTCGTAAAATGATCGCCACCTTCTGAGCCACCATGAACGAGGTTCACGCCATTATCCACAACGTATTGCAACACCTTAGTCCTCTCCTCACGACCATATCCATAAGAGCCAGAGAATACGACATCAATATCTCGTTGCTTATTCGGATCATTAAAGATGCGAGAATCTTTAGGAACGTGCATGTAAGTGTAACCAAGTGATTCAACAATTTCCTTGCTCGCTGTACCTATCATCTTGGTACAGTACGTCTCCAAATGCTTTGCTACCTGCTGTTGCTCAATCGCTTCAAGATCGCCCCAGATAGTGATGATAGGTATGTGACGATGATAAGCGAGCTGTGCCAATATCTCATCAGTAGGAACAGTATAACGCCAATTAGGATTGAGTAGATTAGCATGATAGACCATAACGATCATATCAACACCTAGCTCGCTTACTCTATCCAGTAACGCTAAACTTCCATTCTTGCCAGTATGCAGAAAGTATTTATCCATATGAAAACGTGCTATATCAACCAAGCCGGTGGACTCTAACGACGACCAGATGTTGCCTTCCCATTCGCTTAACCCTAGCCGCGGATTAGCTGCGCAATAGTAGTCACCGACGAACAAGACTAATGGTTTGCGCTTGAATGAATTGAACCTGCCCTTCTCATAGTAATTGAAAAGCACATAAGCATCAGGAACGTAAGTGACCTTATGATCTCGCACGACTTCTAGCACCATCTCACCATCGCCTATAGCGCCTTCGCCATACCTATAATTCTTGAGCACTTTACCTTTAATGATGAGCTGTTCACCAGCGACAAAGGCTACCTTCATAAACTCTGGCTTAGCAATAAGGTCAACAGGTGCACCCCAGTACGGATTAGGACGAGCGTTATCCCCACGCTTCATTGAGACGCATACTACATCATCATTCGGTATTTTATCCCAGAAGCCTTCTTCAACCGCATCATCATCATTCAAAAGTATGTACTGCGTCTCATCATCAAGTCCTTGCTCTATGAACAGATTGAATAGACGATTGCTCGGCACAAACGCATGAGCATACGATGGATCAACCTTAGGTGGCATGTTGTATCCTTTGACTGTTACCCAATCAGGGAACATCGTAGCGAGTTGTGGGTCATCAATGAGCACTGTCCAATTAGCTTTACCTTCTAAAGCATTAGCCATCAGGTCTATATTCTGACGGCGCTGAAAGGGTGTGACGACGGTGATCATTGTTTTAATCTATTATTTATAATGTCTATATACTCCTTTTCTTTTTCTATGAGGATGTAGTTACGATTAGTATTTTTACATGCCACACCAGTTGTGCCAGATCCAGCACAGTTGTCTAATACTAAATCGCCTTCGTTTGTGTAGGTCTTGATGAGGTATTCAAAGAGAGCTACTGGTTTTTGAGTGGGGTGGGTCTTACCATTTTGATTAGCGTTTGATATTTCTATTATTGATTTTGGATAATAATTATTGTCTAAACGGGGCTGAATAAGTTTCATTCCAGTAGCTATCGTATTTTTTTTATTATACCCCCCCTTTAATCTCATTTTTCCAATAATCATTTGTGGTTTATAATTTCCTCCAAAAACCAAAATATCCTCGTGTATTTTTAATGGTTGGTATTTAGCAAGCCCGTGATTACCTTGTTTCTTTTTATTCCAAACCCAACTGTATTTAAAATCTTTTATATTACTCATCACCAAAGCACTGGTGAAAGGCTGGCTGGCTGTTAGAACTATCGCCCCGTTGTCTTTGATAATTCGTTTGTATTGTTCCCACATTGGTTCAAATGGAATGAGAATATCCCACTTGCACGCTGTCGTTTGATATGGCAAATCACAAAGTATCATATCAATACTCTTATCAGGTATATCTTTCATTACTTCTAGGCAGTCTCCTTGAATCACGAGATTATTCATGGTTGTAGTATCCGCGACGTGCGCCGCCAACGTGATTAGGAGTAAATTGTTTGGCTTGACCTGTCATTGACTTGTTAGATTCCTGCATATACAAAGCATAACGGATAGCGTCAAGCGCATGATCGTGTTCCTTAACAGGTATCTCCTTCTCATTCATATCGGGTTTCTTTTCAGGATAGCGATAAGTCTCAAACTCATTGATAAGATTAACACATGACGAATGAATGTGTAGCCTACCTTGTTTGATTATCTCTTGAACAACACTAATACCAGCTTCAATATCCTTTGATACATCTCTAACATTCAATCCTGCACGGCGCATCATTTCATTTCTATCAGGCTCAGCTGGATCAGGATAGTACTTAGAAGCACTAATAGTCTTTGCATGTTCGATTATCTCATCAGTCGTCTTTCCAGTCTTATAAAACTCATTGCTTATCCAATAGTGATTATCATAATCTTTTTGAATGAGATAAACAGCCGCTGGATTGGTCCAACCCCAATCTATACAACCAATCCTATCATTCTGATTGATTGAAGCGTCACTATATACACATTTCTTTCTATTGAAGTCTTTATAGACCAATCCTTCCATCTTACGGAAGTCTGCCAGATATTCTTGAGCAAATGTATCTTCAGGCTTAGTAGAACGCTCACGATCTATCTCGCTCTTAGGAATGAATGGATTGTCATACGAGGTGAAATGAAATGACTTATAGTCTTTATCCTTTTCTTCTTTATGATACAAGTCATAGAAATGATTGAATCCTTTAGGAGTTGATATGAATAGTGCTGAACCCATGCGATCAATCAGCGTTGGTGACAACACCTCGTCCCAACCTATCCAAAAGTTACGCATAGATGACACCTCATCGCACACTATGAAGTCATTTGACAGTCCACGACCTTTACCACGCTCTTGCACTGATTCCCAACCATAGATAACAATCATTGATTCACCTTTGAAATTGTTGCGAACTTTTAATTCAAGGCGTGAGTCATTCTTATATGTCGTGATACTTTCACATCGCTTGATAAGCATCGACCACATGATGGCTCTTGCGTCATCTAGTGTAGGAGCGAAATAAGATATGTGCGCATCCTTTTTATATAACGCAAACCCAAGTATCTCTTCACACGCTAAAACTGTTTTACCAAAACGTCTGCCGCAATTCATCACACGAAAACGATGTGTGTCTGCAGCGACTTTATTCTGTGCTTCGTGAAGTATTATTGACATGCTTATTCGCTATTGACTCGGCTATTGAAATGCTTAGATCACCTTTCAAATTAACATCAGACTTGCTCGTCGCTTGACCATATGTTCTATCCTTATCATCCTTGTAGAATTGAAAGTTTCCTTTACGGGCTTCAAGCAAAGCATTAGCATTTATTTCATCATCAATCTCTTGTGGTGATTTACCATTCTGTTTAGCGAGCATGCGAATAGCACGTTCACGTGCGGTGGCATAGTTAGGAACTCCTTTTGGGTAGCCTTTAGGATTACCAGACTGTCCCTTTTTAAAAGGTTTGAGATTGGCAAGGCTCTTAGGAGTTACTTTGTGCTGTCCTTTGCTTTTTCCTATGCTTTCGGTGATTTGTTCCATTCGATTATTATACCATTACACTTGACTATAGGCGAATCAACATAATCCACATATCTTTGAACGATCACGTCTACATACTTGGGGTCTAATTCCATGCCATAACATATCCTTCCTGTCTTTTCACATGCTATGAGGGTAGAGCCAGAGCCGAGGAATAAATCCATAACACCATCACCATCATTAGTAGTTTTTGTAATTGCTTCTACACCTAACTCAACAGGTTTTTGTGTCGGATGTTTATAACTACCTGCAAAATCCTTTTTGATTGTCCATACACTTCCAATTCTTTTTCCTGTTATGTGAGCACCTCTGCCGAACACCATAGCCATTTCATAATCGGTTGAAAATGTTCCTTTCAAATCACCTATTCCGCCACCTTGCTTATACCACACAATTAAATTCGTTAATGGATATAATGGTTTTGTTGCCTCATTCCATTTGTCTATAACCTTCCATGTTGTCCAAATAAATACAAACCCCTTAGAAAATCTCTCAATCATCGGAATCCAATCAGTTAGTATTACATTATCATTGTCTATCACATCAAACTTTTCAGTCTTTGTACGCATGTTTGACTGGTAATTGACCCCATAAGGCGGGTCAGTAAACACCATATCCGCTTTCTTACCGTCCATAAGCCTTGAAACTGCCTCAGGTTGCGTTGAATCCCCGCAAAGCACCCTATGACTACCTAACTCGTACAAATCGCCCAATTTCGAGCGACTTGGTACATTCTCTGGTATTACATCATCTGCTTCGTCAGGCTCAATCAGTAGGTCTTTATCAAAGCCGGTTAGTTCTAACGTCTCGAGGTCTAACATCTTCAATTCAGGTATTACAAGCTTCATATCCCATGCTGACTCGTTCAATTTGTTATCTGCAAGTCTCAGAGCGACGACTTCCTTTTCAGTTAGATTCTCCATCATAAGTACAGGGACATCTGTTAGTCCCAATTGTTTAGCGGCTTCCAATCTAGCATGACCAATGATTAAATTGTTATCCTTGTCAATCACCAATGGCTGTGCCCACCCGAATCGCTTGATTGAATTAGCGACTTGTGTGATCTGTTTCTTATCATGCTTCTTGGCATTACTTGGATAAGGTTTTATCTGGCTTAATTTTATATTCTGTATGTTCATCTTTATTAAAATAACACTTATCACACAACCACTTCATCAACTCGGCAACCCACCGAATACACTTCACAGGCTTATTACATTGTTCACATTTATACGCCATAAACCTGTTTCAAAATTTCTAATTGGCTATCGACCTTCCTATTCTCTTCCAACCATTTCAAATGGTATTTTACTTCTTCATTCCTCATATCAGGATTCTGTATGTAATACTCAATAGCCTTTAGCCACTCGTCGCTTTGGACCAAGATAGATGAATGATCGTCTCTATACCCTGGCATATCTGAAGATATAGCTAATGCACCTGCTAAAGTATACTCCATTGCCTTCACTGCGCTCCTTGCACGATTAAATGGTGTATCTTTCAAAGGACATAACCCAATATCCAAAGACAAGTTAATCAACGTAGAAGGATAGTAATCATAATCCACATACGGTATCCATTCAAACTTGATAGTTGATAGTTCTTTATCGAGTTCATCAACTGCTTTAACCCCTTCTGGCGTTGCAGTGAACCTGAAGTCATTTACAAATGATTCGTATGTCGCGGGTCCTAATCCCATTATCAAAAATCTTACATCATACTTCTTTTGTAACTCTCTTATTACAGGAATGATTTGTATAAGATCATCAACGTGTGTAGGTGATCCTGCAAATCCTATTCGTATTCCATCTCGTTTTGGTCTTGCATATGTCCACTCCTTAGGATCATAACAATTAGGAATGACTGTAATAGGCTTATCGGTCTTAGAAGACAATAACTCCTTCATCACCGGAGTAGAAACTGTTACATGATCTATCAAAGGCAGTATCTCATTCCTTGAACCAGCATCCTTCTTGACAGCGTTGAAGAATACGTTAGTCGGATCAATGAGGTCAAGCGCATCATCCATATCATAAACGATTCTTTTGCCATCAGCGTGTATCACTTTAAGTACATTCGCAAATCTAAACGGATAGATACCATAGACCTGAACAGCTTTCATAGCGTCATACACATTTGAATCCATGTCCACATTTATTTGTATAAAAGAAGAAGGAACACCATTGGCATTCAGCATGTCCATCGGATGTTTAGTCCTATATAGCATACAGCCCGATTTCTGATGTTCAAAAAAGCCGATCATGATAGCGTTTTATTTACTATGGTTATGTTCACTAGGGTTTTTTAAAGGAAACTTCTTTTTCTTCGCTACTTCATTCTCATTCTTAAAAGCGGCGTTAATCTCTTCTTGAGATTTGTTTACTGTTTCTGCTAGCACAATTCTTGAGGCGCCATTAGCCATTTTAGTATTAGATTATTTTTTTTATAACATCGACCTTCATTTTATCCTGTTTGATTTTATTCATACGCGCAATCATTTCACCAGGCTTCGTTTTTCCTCGAAGTCCGAGTTTTGATTTAATTTGTCCCATTTTTGTTCCTGACATATTTATATTATATCATACTTTGCCATATCTTACATCAACATCGCTAACTTTCCTATGATATCTATATCGAATATCCTGCCTAATATTCACTAATTCTTTCCATAGATCGTTTATACAATGGTCATGGACATGCGGAAGACTTCTTTTTACTTTTGATAACATTGTTTTACAGAGAATACAATCGACCATAGGACAATTATAACATTGCGCCTAAGTCGATGATAGGTGTGGATAAGTACACAAAAGCCCCGCTAGCTTAAGACGGGGCCTTTGATCTCACAACATTATACCAATTTACTTACAGTATCCAAATGGTTCGTCTTACTAGCAAATGAATCTGTTTTTTTATGACACCCTACACACAAAGTAACTCCATTATTGACATCAAATCTAGTCTCTGGGTGACTGAACCACGGCTTTATATGGTGTGCTGATAATTTAACCGCATTTCCTGCCGAACTTCTCGCCTTACATTGTTGGCACGTCCAGTTATCTCTTTTATACACTTCATTTCTCCAATTTCTTGTAAACATTGAATTACGAAGTTTCCTATTTTTATCAGTCAGTCCACCTTTCCAAAAATGACTTTTACTACCCAACTGAGATTTCCGTAATTTCAATCTATGTTCAATTGATTTAGTTTTACCTTTGAATAATGCTCTATATCTTTCTGATGTCATTTTTCGTTGATGTTCTGACTGTGGAACATTCTTATTTTGCCATATTGTTCTACACGAATGAGAACAAAATCTTCGGTTCGGCTTAACAAAACTAGAATTTTTTGCAATAATATCTTTTTTACACAAAAAACATACCCCTACTTTTAACGGATATGTTTTTGTTTTTACTCCTTTCATGTCTTAATCTTACTACAGATATAGGATACTATCAAGTCCTATTTATTCCAACACGGCTTACTCCATACCCAAGGCTCGGTACCATAGTTCTGATAAAGATAATCAGCAAACTTGCGGTTATCAGCTTCCTTTGTAAGGTCTAGCTTCATATCACTTGCCTTCTTAAACCACAGGCTGTTGATCTGCATCACACCAACGTCTACTGACTTGTTATCGTTTGTCTTCATAAGTACCTGTCCATTCTTATCTGTATGTTTGTTACCACTCTCACAAATTGCAATTCGGGTCATAACTGCTGGAACAGTACTCGTTGCCTGAACAGTCACAATCACCTCCCTGTCGGCGTATACGGTCACTGGTGACATGTAATTGTAGATTCTAGCACTTCCATAGGCTATGAACATATAAGACGCTACAATCGACACGTTACGAACCACACGACCACTAAACCACTTGATCTTAGTCCATGTATCCCTCTTACCACTGTACATCTCGTCCATCGTCTGAAAGTTATAGATGACCCTGAGCGTTCTCTTTAGAAAGTTTTTCATATTGTTTGTTGTTAACTTGTAATGTTCTCCGTAGGCTTCCCATACATTATATACATACGGAAGACTCTTAGCAAGGATCAAACTGTGGATAAGTCAACGAAAGTTAGCCGTATTTTCGATTTAGAGCCGTATATTGACGACAAAATAATGCAGACAGACATGACTGCTGTCTGCATTTTTATATAACGGCTCAATGTAGCCATACTTTTGCAGACAGCAATTTGTCGTTTTTTGATACCAGAAGATCCTATAGAAAGGGTATATACCTAGGGGGGGGGTAGGATACACTCCCTTATACACTCTTTCTTATACATATATCTGTCTATCTGTCTATACGAACCAGTTGAGCCGTACTTTTGCAGACAGCAACATCTGTCTGCACCCCTAAATTGCTGTCTGCTGTCTGCATTTACAACTATGCTAATCTGTGGTAAACAAAAAGCCCCGTCTTGTATCGGTACACCGATATAGAACGAGACTTTTTGTTGATTACATTGTTTCCAATGCAAACCAACTATATCAAAAAGTTATCCACTTTGCAATGTGGATATGTACCTAGTATAATATTCTCAATGATTACTAGTTTAACAATAAACCAATGCAAATCGATCGTTATATAAAATCTGGGTACTCTTTTTTTAATACTGGGACACGAGAGAAGAAATGTAAGACGTTGTGGACGAAATTTCAAAAGGAAAAACCGTCACAATTTTTAATAGATGCGTGGAAGAAGTCGCCAATACAAAATTGGGCCATAGTCTGTGGTGAAATATCGAACCTTGTTGTATTCGATGTAGACACAAAGAACGGTGGCGATCCGACACCTTTCTTAAATAGAGGAATGTACGAAGTGCGCACACCGTCCGGCGGATATCATTTTTATACTTCGTATGATCCACTCCTAGAATCAACGAAACATAAAAAAGCAAAAACTGACGGTATCTTAAAAGCTGTGGACGTTCAATCAAACGGTGCGATAGTGTTCTGTCCACCTACAGAGTTTCCTAATGGCAAATATACAATCGTTAATGATGTACCTATCACACCACTACCTACTGATTTGCTGGCAAAAGTATTGGAAGAGTTGGAGCCGGAGAAGTCGTCAACAGATTTTACTCCATATATTCCTAGAGACCATCCGCTAGGCGGTCGTCCAGGGGATATATTCAACGCCCTGGCATCGTGGGAAGACGTTTTGATCCCGCTTGGGTGGAGGAAGACATACAAATCACAATCTCAGGTGCAGTATTGGTGTCGTCCAGGGAAGAAAGATGGTATATCTGCTTCTACAAACTGGAGAGGATATGATTTGTTCTTTCCATATACAAAGTCTATAAATGAACTAGAGCAGAAAAAAGGATATACAAAATTTAGCCTACTGGTTACATTGAAATATGGAGGCGATCCTAAGGCGGCCGCTAGGGCACTTGTCATGGAAAATTATAAGATAGCCAATGAACTCCTATGACAAAAAAATTAAAGAGCAGTTTTTATGGTTCAGCTAATTATCTTATCCGTAACGGCGGCACCGAGGCAGACGTGTTAGAAAAGTCTCAAGAATTTAACATAACCGAAGAAGAGGTAAAGGTATGGTTAAAGAATCAGACAAAATCTAAAGCATTCGGAGAGGCGATGTTTGCGGGACACGCAGAGAAGGAAGCCCTATATAATATCCTTGATAAGAAATTCATAGACGAATACCCTCATGTCGTAGTATTTGAGCGTGGAGAAAATCAGAGTTTCTATGAATATGGTAATGGAGTGTATTCAGTAGTCCTTGAGAATGAGATGTATAACCGAGTGGACGGGCTTATGAATACATACCAACTTCTTGATTACAGGACATCTAGTCACCGTGTGAAAGATACTGTAAGAAGGATCGGCGCATTATTGGGCAGAACACCGAAAAGGCACTACTCCGACGACAATTTATTGCACAGAAAATGGTACTTGAATCTAAAGAATGGGTTACTTGATATGGACAAGTTTACATTATCCCCACATACACCAGAATACTTCTCAACAGTACAGGTGCAGTTTGAATATGACACCGATGCAAAGTGTCCACTATTCGACACCTTCATTAAGACCGTATCGGGGAACAGTGAATCAACGGCAGCAATGATACAACAGATGTATGGGTATTCCCTCCTTGAAGGTAATCCACGACATAAAGTGTTCTATCTCTATGGTGACACCGCACGTAACGGCAAATCGACGGCGGCAAAAATTCTCTGTGGACTCATTGGATGGGGTAACGTATCTACTCTAACGCTTCAGCAAATAGGAAGCGAGAACTCATCAATATTGACCTCGATCATTGGTAAACAGATAAATTTCTCTGATGAGATTTCATCGAAATTCATTGAATCCTCTAGGCTTACCGCTATGGCTGCGGAGGGGGTTGTAGAGATAAATCCAAAATATAAACCATCATTCTTGTATCCGGTGAAGTCAAAGTTTATTATTGCATGTAACGATCTGCCACGTTTTAGTGACTATCAAGGAATGAAGCATCGCATGATCTCGATACCGTTCCGATACCATCTGAAAGAGGGCGAGAGGATAGATAGGTATGATGAGATTCTTCTTGAGAAAGAGGGTGCCGGTATCCTTAATTGGGCCATAGAAGGCGCAAAGATAATCAAGGGTGGCGCATTTACTATCAATGACGATAGTAAGGAAGATATACAGGACAATGTGTTGCAGAGTTATCCTGTATACGCTTTTATGGAATCTTCGTTTGATTTCTGCACATCTTATACGGATGTTATAGACCCTAAGGAGTTATATGGCACTACGCCGACAAAGGAAACCCCGGCAACTGGGTTCAGACTGTATTGTGATGAGCAGGGAATAAAGACCATATCGTTCCCGATTTTTACTCGTGAATTAAAGAGATTTGCAAGAGAGACAGAAAAGATACAACAGATCCGTGTCGGACATAGACAAGAAAGGCGTTATGTTGGTATGAGCTTGAAATCAAATATAGATGGCGATAAAGAATTAGAAGATATGGTTAATGCTGTAAAAATATGAAATACCCTCCACAGATTGAATCGTTGAAAAGAATAATGAAGAAAGATTACTTTTGGTTGGTTTATAATAAATCAGAGGGCAAAGAAAATGTGTTTGTAGATATTGTCAAATGTGGTATAGAAAAAGATCAAGCAAAAGCAAAGAATGTATATAAGGGAATGGTTGTAACAAATAAATTATTTTGACCTCACAAACTCCTCCATAGCAATTCTGGCAGCATTTACCCTAGCACCAAATTTCAAAATGTCAGACATCGAGCGACGGGTTGTGAACGAGTGTACAACAATCGGCTTAACGAAGTCTAAAGAGAATGCCCCGTCCTCCACTGTAGGAATCCAGTGTAAGGTACACTTAACGTCCTCCGGCTTTATCTTATTGGTGATGTAGTTCATTAAACAATACATCGTAATTTGTCCATGCTGATCCACCCTCTTCTGATCCCATGCACGCTTGCCGGTCTTTACCTCATTTAGCACCTTAAAAGTCTTGTCGTCGAAATCGTCAGCAAAGCCGATCATTGTAATACCATTGAAGTTCACTTTGAAAGGATGCTCTTTCTTGTATGGCAACTTCTTAACAAGTTCTGGGATGTCACACTTACCGTGTTCGAGTGCAGTAGCAAGAGCGCGTCCGAGCGCCATCTCTTTGTTATCCTCTTCTTTCTTATTGAGGATGTACTTGGAATACCAAACATCGTGATCGTACTCCCACGATGCTAACTGTGACCAACTGAACGGTCTCGCTTTCCAAGTTTTTATTTGTTCTTCCATCTCTTCGTTAACATTTTACGAGCATAAGCCGACCTTTGCTTAGCGTTCTTAGTGGCCCACCTCTTCTTAACGAGTAGCGACATACGCTTCTTTCTCTCTTCCGGTGTTACATTCTCCCAGCGGGACTTAGCGGCTTCAGAGTAGTTCATGCGTTACATTATACTATACATACGCAATATAGCAAACAAAAGTTATGCACATACGGAAGACTTGCAATCATTCGTATGTATGCTACTATAAGTACATTATTAAAGTATAAGATAAATTTTATGATAAAAACAAAACAGTTAGTTCCCTTCCAAAAGAAGGTTAGTGCGCTCGCTAGTCAAGTAGCAAGCCTAGAGATAGTAGACGCTACATCCATGCAAACGGGTGTAGTTATTTTGTCCAATATGAATAAGTATATGGACGACGTAAAGGAAAAGAAAGAGACTCTTACTAAACCAATAAACACCGCTTTGAAAAATATTCGAGCAATGTTCAAACCATTAGAGGAAACATATCAAGGTGCTATAGAAATGCTACGCAGTAAGATGTCCACCTACCAAACCGCCGAGGTCGCCCGTGTTCGTGAAGAGGAAGCGAAGATCGCGGCGAGAGTTAAAGAAGGCAAAGGCAATCTATCAATAGACACAGCAGTTAAGAAAATGGAAGCGATCGCAACACCGGAAAAGGAAGTCAGCACCCTGGCAGGCTTGGTTCAGTTCCGCGAATCCAAGATATTGAAAGTGCTAGACATCAACCTGATTCCTAAGGAATACTTCAACCTTGATGAAGCCCGTTTGCTAAAAGATTTGAAGGCAGGAATACAAGTTGCCGGAGCAACGACGGAGACAATACAAGTGCCAGTTAATTATAGATAAATATATGGAAATAAAACATTCAAACTTGTGTCCAGTATCGGAAGGATATACTGATTGCCACTGTGGACACCCGATGCCGAGAGCATTCAGTAATGAGCAATTAGATATTATCAAAAAGATGTCAGAAGAAGACATTGACCCAGTCGCAGTCAATGAATTAACCGAAAGAAACTAATTAACATGATGAAAAGATATATGAAAAAAGAACAATATATGAAAATATTATCTCTACTTTCAGATTCGCAAGACATATTTATGAAATCTTTTAAGAAACCTTGTAAGCAGATACAGGAGGCTAGAGAATTTATAATTAGCATGGTGAATATATCTGTGTCAATGAATTAACCGAAAGAAACTGATGAAAAGATATACAATGTTAATGCTATCGGGACATAAGGATATTTATAAATTTGATGTTATAGCAATTGATCCAGATGAAGCCGTAAAGAGAGCAAGAGAATTGACTGGTGATAAATTCGTTAGTCATCAATCGAACTCAACGAAATTAACGCTAGTCAACAAATAATATGAAAACATGGGAAACAAAACAAGGAGATTTCATACCATATAAAAAATTGGAAGATTCTCATCTTTTGAATATCTTAAAATGGATTGAAAAGAGAGCAAAGGAAGGTATGACACTTCAATACGGTGGTGGACATGATGCCGAAGATATGTGGTATGAAGAGGAAGAAATAGAAGGCAAGGAAGTATTGGAACGTTATGATTATAAAGGATTGGTGAAGGAAGCAAAAAAGCGTAGTCTTATAACCAGTTAGGTCGGTAACTGAATAAGAGAATTATAAAAGATAATCAATAAAAATAAAATGTTTTACGACGAAAATAGAAATCTAAAAGGTGTAAATGTGTTTATCGGCGTTGTGGTTTTTGTTGGAATTGTTGTCGCATTGTTTATGACAATACTTCCAATATACAATGTTTGGTCAGCAGGTCAGTCAGGAAAAGCGTCATTGGCCCACGCAGATTTTGAAAGACAGGTACAGGTAGTCAACGCGCAAGCAAATTTGCAGGCGCAAAAGTACAATGCCGAATCGGAAGTCGCACGAGCGGAGGGGGTGTCTAAAGCGAACGATGTAATCAAGAATTCAATTACTGAACTATATGTGAAGTATCTATGGGTACATACATTAGATAGTACGAATAATCAGATCATCTATGTTCCGCTTGGTGCAGATGGTTTACCAATAACCGAAGCGGGTAGAGGAGTGAAATAAAGAGAATATTAAAAATAATAATCAGATAAATATATGTCAAAAACAAAAGCAGTTACAATTAGTGAAGAGCAGATAGCAGAGTTAAACGCCGCTTACCCACTCGCTGAGGAATCTAATCGTCTTCAGTTGCCACGTTTCGGGTGTCTTTCAAAGGACATCGTAGAAGAGTCCGGCACCGGTAAGAATAAGAAGATAACCGTTCTTCAGGCCGCTGGCACATTCTTCACGGAAAAAGACGAAGGTGAAGTAAACGAAGACGGTAAGAAAGTGTGGACGAAGACGTACCTAGAGGGTGAGACACAAGATGTTCAGATCGTCTATCATCGCCGCCAACTCCGCAAGTTCGACTCATCGCTAGAGAAGTTTATCAGTTCGCCAATCTTCGATAACGGAGAGCAGATAATTCCGTTGTATCTTGATAAGCAGATTATACAGCGTGGTACACAGGCACAGTTGCAGAAACTGTATCCTGCGCTTACCCAAAAAGGGAAGCCAACGTCAGATTTGCGTGAGGAAACGATCCTCTACGTCATCTATGATGGTGAATTGCATCAAATGAACCTTAGCCAATCTTCTAAATGGGAATTTAAGACTTACGCCAAGTCTATCAATCCTTCAACAGTCGTAACAACACTAGGTAGTGTTGAAGAGACTTTTGGAAAGAACACTTACAGGAAGTTGACTTTTAAGTCAGCAGGACTTATCAACCGTGATCAGTTTGAAGTGGTCAAAGAGAATCAGATGATCCTAAAGACTACCGTCGAAGCCGATCAGAAGTTCTACCTAGCTGCCGGAGCTTCCGACAAGAAAGCCGACGACGAGTTAGACGCTCTAGCAGCCGACGCTGCAAAGGCATTGGAATAGTCGTAACCTCTCGCTGTGCCGATCGCCTCGGCATAGCATAGAGAGTATGAAACCATTACCACATCAACAGAGAATAATAGACTTAGACCCAGATAAAATACTTTTAGATTGGTCTCCGAGGGCAGGTAAAACATTACCTGCTTGTATCTGGATAGATAAACCCAAACAAGGCAATAACACCTTTGTGATTTGTAAGAAAAGTAACAAAAAAGAATGGCAAAGTATGGGGACTAGGGCGACAATTCTTACCAAAGAAGAATTTAAGAAGACGACGATAGTCGATCCAACGGCCATAGTAATTGATGAAATTCATAATTTCGGAGCCGCACTGTTCGTTAAAGGTCGTTCTGCACTGGCTACAACCCTCTATAACCTTGTTAAAACGTATCCAAACTGCAAAGTGATGGGATTATCGGGTTCGATGGTTAGAAACTCGCCTTGGTCATTCCACACCCTCCTATGCTATATTGGCGTCTATATACCATGGAAAGAATGGAGAAAAGAGTTTTTTGAGTTAAAAAAAATGCCTTTTCTACGATTTGCCGCGTACTTCCAAAAAAAAGACTGGCGCAAAGGAGTTTATAATTATCGTAGAAAATACTGTAATCAGGTATCTCTCCAAGATGTCGTAGGTTATCTTCCTCCGGTTAAGCCAGTTGTTGTAAAAATCAAACAATCGAAATATGTAAAGCCTATATACGAAATAGTTACGTGGACACATGAGAACCGTCACGAACAACAAGGAAAAGATAAATGGATATTAGATTTGGGATATAAGAAAATTATTATCGTGTGTAGATATACGGAACAAATAAATACCTTGGCAGAAAAATTGAAAGAGTATAAAGATGTGTTCATTTTGAATGGTCAGACTAAAGATCAGGGGGATGTCATTAAACAGGCGCAAGAATCGGAAGAATGTTACTTCCTTGTAAACTCTAAGATGGGAGAATCGTGGGACGGGTGGATGTTTGATTGTATGGTTTTCGCTTCCATGGACGACGCTTTTGTCGCCAATTTTCAAATGCATGAAAGACAGAGGAATATCAAGAACTTAAAAGATATAGAGATCTTCTATTTATTGGGCGGGAAATGGGATGAGAAAATCTATCAGTCATTTTTATTAGGTCAAGACTTTAACCCACATATCTGTTTGCGTGAAAAAGTGAAATATGACCCTCCCTTCTCTCCCAAAAACTCATAAACACCGTGAAGCAGACTTTGCTCTCACTTTCCGTAAATGGTTAAAAGGTAATCCACAGATTTCCTGTACATTCGAGATGAAAGATACCAGAGGTAAACCGTCATTTCCATTTAACGAACTGGATAATGAACAACGAGCATGGGGGATGAAAGTGAAAGGAAAGAAAGGTGCGCTCATCCGGGTGCAGGGGTTGAACGGTGAGCCAGACTATTCGTATCACTGTGGTGATCCTGCTTATGTTGTTATTAAGTACCCGAAAGGATGGTGCATGGTCGATATTGAGACACTGATTATGGAGGATAAAAGAAGCGCAAGGCGCAGTTTGACATACGGTAGAGCTAAGGAATTAGCCATAATATCTATCCCTTGAGTTATCCACACCTAGCCCACTTGCAATAATACATACGGATGATATACTTAGTATATTATTAAAGTTAATCAGATAAAAAAATGTTAAAAGAAGAACCAAAGTTATCGTACGAGGAAGCAGTAGATGAAGTGTTCTGCTACGACGAGCGTAGTATGATCGAGGAAGCGCTAGATGATCTCAAGGTCGAGCAATTAGCACACTTAACTGAGACACTAGCATGAAATACATCTACGCATTCATGATCGCCGGAGTCGGGTATTTCATTATTAGATCAATCGTGACATTTGCGTGATCCCCCCCCCTTATCAACTAATCAATAAAATGAGTATGAAAGAAGACCAATTATTAAGATTATATACCGATGCAACGGTATTAGCCCGTGCAACATCTCAAACTATCGGAGATAAAAGAGATTACTATATTACACTTGAACAACTTATGGATTTAATTTCGGGTATTCAAGATGTAAACAATTACTAGCATACCCCCCACCCCCATCAATGACAGTACATTAAAAATTATTTGATGGGCATCTCCCCTTGTCATTCCAAGTGCTATTCAAACCGTAATTTGAATTGTGTCGCTTGGGCAAGGGTAGATGTTCATCAAATCATACATGGTTATAGTTTCGGGGATGGTGGCGTTGAGTCTCTCTCAATATTAGGGAACTCTACACGTGCAAAACACCGCCATAGTAATTGTTCTTCAAGCAACGTCATTCGGAAAAAGAACACGCCGACTGGAGCGTGTACACGCACTATCGGTAGTTGACGGACTCGTTGCCCATCTCCGACACTGTAACTATGTAGACATGGTTATAGTTTCTCGGAGTGGATGGGGTAACTTAGGAATTGACGCCCCCGTAGAACTCTATACGTGAACGTGGGGCCAAGTATAAAAGGGGACATGGACGTATAGCCTCGGTCTCTCCCGAACGCCCACTCTGGGACACTGTACCCATGTAGACATGGTTATTCATGGGGGAGGATTATTAAATAATATATAAAACAAATGAACGAACCAGCAGAAAAAAATAAGTACGCACTTCTTCAATTTAAGAGAAATGAGGCGACGGATACACAGGAGTTTCAGGAAGTCACATTTTACAAAATGAATCCAGACGGCACCTACGAAAATGGTACAACCTTAGAAGAAATGTTGAGGGTTGTATCTGAAAGGTTGACTGATTTGAATGGAAAGTTTCCTTGCAGAGAGAACGCACTAGCCATTACAAAGGTTCAGGAAGCAAAGATGTGGCTTGAAGCAAGAACAAAGGACAGAATTGCCCGTGGAGTAGAGGGTACACATCAGAAATAAATACTCGTCCCTCCCCACGAGTAACTATGTACATTATTAAATTAACAAAAACAAGTATGAAGTATAAATTAAATAAGTCAGATAAAAAGTCACGGAACGGTGCAGCATTGTTCCAAATAGAAGCGACGGTTTCGTTTGGCTCGATAGGTAAAGGCGAACTTGGTGGGTATATTGAGAAAGAAGAAAATCTAAATCAGGGGGGTAACGCATGGGTCTCTGGTAACGCATGGGTTTATGGTAACGCACAGGTCTATGGTGACGCACAGGTCTCTGGTGACGCATGGGTCTCTGGTAACGCACGGGTCTATGGTAACGCACAGGTCTCTGGTAACGCATGGGTCTCTGGTAACGCATGGGTTTATGGTAACGCACAGGTCTCTGGTAACGCACAGGTCTATGGTGACGCACGGGTCTATGGTAACGCATGGGTCTCTGGTAACGCACAGGTCTCTGGTGACGCATGGGTCTCTGGTAACGCATGGGTCTATGGTAACGCACAGGTCTCTGGTAACGCACAGGTCTCTGGTAACGCACAGGTCTCTGGTGACGCATGGGTCTCTGGTAACGCATGGGTCTCTGGTAACGCACAGGTCTCTGGTGACGCACAGGTCTCTGGTAACGCACAGGTCTCTGGTGACGCATGGGTCTCTGGTAACGCATGGGTCTCTGGTAACGCACAGGTCTCAGCAAAAGCCTCATTCAAAAAAGGTTGGTTTATTGGAGGCGACAATTCAGGAAAGATAACCGACATCACTTATAAGACAGGTTCGACGTATTGGAAAAATCAATATGTGCTAGGGGACTATGAAATAACACCGATAGAGGAAGAAAAGTCATTGCACGGAAAAGAAGTTGTGGTAAATATCGACGGTAAATCTTACAAAGCGATTATTCAATTAAATTAACAAAGATGAGTACATCATTAGACAACTACCCAAATGCTTATGACTTACAGGCGGCAGAGCCAATCAAGGAAGTGCTTGAAAAGTATTTTACGCATATTGACAAGGCATTCGAGTTTCAAGAGGCTACATTAGAAGAGAAGAAAGCAATACTGCAAGACATTGCATTAGAAATTGACCAAGCGTTACACCCTAAAAGAGAAAATAAATTGCCCGACTTTTTGAATCCGCCAGATTTATCATTCTTAAATATACAAAAATGACCACCAACCAAACAGGAGAATATCATTGCGAAAAGCGCTGGCACATTAACACCGCACACCCCACATCACAAAATTATTGCAGTGACCGAGACTGTCAGTGTCATAACCACACCTGCTGTGACGGAGAATGTAGACATGATGATTGCTGTGGCAAAGTGCCAGAGAATTGTCCGCTGTTAGATACGGGAGAAGAATCAATCGGACACCTCGTCACGGTACTTTCAGTTATGCTTGAAGATAAGATGACTGACGAGTCTTATAAACAAGCCTGTGATTATGTCGAATCATGGGTTAAATATAGAATGCCCAAAATATAAAAACAAAAAGAGCAGGAAAATTCGCTAACCTGCTCTTTTTGCGTTACCCACTTTAATTAAGTCTAGCACCTGCAATGTTAATGTCACGCTTTTGGTATCGCCTTATGGCCACCCAAATTGCTAGTACTCCTGTGAGTATTCCTGTAATAGCGTCGTTCCCTATTTCTATCCCGAACATCTTTAGAACCTGAACGATGAGAATGGCGATTGCCGCCAAGTATTCCTGTGAAAACATGTTAGTTATGTTAATTTGTAATGAATACATTCTACCATAAAAAGAGCGCAACCGTAATTGCGCCCTGTGTACCTCTATCACGAACTAGTCGTGACGGTGGTGAATTGGGGGATGGATAGGTGGTGGGAACCTCCTTTGCCATTCCTCGTGTTGAACCCGACACATTGCATTGAAACAGGAGTGCTTTCCGTAGGAGGCGAAGAAGATAACAACCTTCTTGCCACAGAAGTCACATTTCTGCACTTCCGCTTTGATGGGTAGGTCTAACTGCATGGTATCCTTTCTGGAGTCTTTGCAACACAGATGAATTCATAGTTGCTCGGAATCCACTTTTCGTTGATGATTGCTGCAATTGTTTCTGGGAGGTGGTTACTGAAAAGTGCGTGCCAATGGTCATGGTCTTTCTGTCGAACGATTGAAATGTTCGATGAATAATTAGTACCGCCACGACTTCTGGGTTCTCGATGATGTCGTGATTCGCCTTGACGCATTTTGAGCCGTAGGCGACGATAAGCCTTCTTACCATTACGCTTTTGTGTTCGTGTCATAGGTTTTAAAAGAACTAAGTCTCGGCGTTATGTCGAGAATCGTAGGGATAGCGTGCACATTTTATAAATGGGTTAAGCTTGTATCCCCACGGGTCTCCGTACAACAATACCGTTAAAATAATTCATCACAGCGGTCCAGATCTTATTGACTAAAGTATCCTGAACAACTGGATTCTTCGCCACGGCCGGTACAGCACTAACTATTCCCTGGCATACAATCGGTATAAAGTAATTTGCCGAAAGAGTCTTAAGGTTTGGTTTATACTGGTCAAAGATAAGATACCTACCTTGTGCATCAATCCCATAGAGTTGCACAGCATGATCCGCGCGACTTGTCGTTCCGTCCCAGATGATAAGAGTTTGATTCCAATAGTTTGGTACCGGGATACCTATCTGTACCGGCGCCTGTTTGAGTGCCGCCTGTAATACCTGTATGTCCGGAGTCTCCCAGTTAGTTCCTATCCATTGGCGAGCGATGTTAACATGCTTTAGAAACTGCTGACCAAGGAGACGCATTTCCCTAGTGACTACCAAAGGATTGAAGTAGTCTGCATCAAAAGACTTCCGATCAGCAAACTTATTAGACTGCTCTACCGTGTAGGTAAGCATATCCCTAGGTATCATTCCGTACATCTGAAAGAACTTCCAAGCCTCCATCTGGTTAGCACCCGCACTCTTATACCCTCCCAAGACCTCTATAAAGCGTTCAGAGAGACTAAAATCACCATCTGCATCAATATACCCATACTTTATAAAAAACTCCATTGCTTCTGTAGTAAACATTCCTTGCTTATTTAGCCATTCTAACTGGTCCTCAACACAGTTAACAGCTGACAAACACCAGCATGAGTTAGAGTCCCATTGTCCCCATTTCTGATTCTGGTAGTGCCCGAAATAAGAAATTGGATAATTCCAGTTGCCACTTTCAACACGCACTTCGTACTTGATAGGTGACATGAACATCCCCGTTACAATCTGCCCGATGGTTTTGTTTGTCTTTAGTTTGAACATGGTTTTTACTTAGCTTGTAAACTCTTACGAATCCAATTTATATCTGCTTGGATTTGAGCTAGTTGAACTTGTATCGCCTGCCTTGCGTCATTACTCCTGTCCATTGAAATTTCTAAGACTCCTATCTGTTCTGTTGCCTTTACATCTGCATTCTGGAAGTTAGCAAATGCCATGACCATCGTTACAAAGAATACGACTATCACCCAGTTATCTCTAATAAATTTAAGCGGTGGGTTCATCTAGTGATTTGGTTAATTTTGATAAATCTGTTTTCTTTTTCTGTAGGGCATCTATCTCTTTCTGAAGATTGTCCTGTTGTGTCTTTATAAACTCTTGTGGCTCGTTCTTCTCTTGCCATTCCAAAGCTAAAGCATTTAATGTACTTGCTGTGAACGTATCTACTGCAATGATGTTCTCTATCACACCCTCGGTCGCTAGGAACTTTTTGATTAAGTCTATGTTCATATTTTATGGGCAACTTGTGCCAGTTACGCTTGTTAATATGCCTCCTGTGTAATGTGCTACGCATGAAATCAGGGCAGTTTTCATGTATGTAATATTTTGTGTAAGTCCTGCAACACCACCAACTTTATATTGACTTGATACATTTATATCTCCAGTCACTTGAAGCATTGCACCAGAACCATCATCTGTTGTTGCACCGAAGAATGCTTTTCCAGAATGGAACTCTGTTAGTACACCACCAGTTTTTTGAATTTCAAAGGCACCACCATCTGTTTGAAAAGTACCTACTCCACCAGCTGTCACTGCAAATAGTGCATAATGACCTTCATCGTTGTACACGATACCGTAGGAGTTGTGTGTGCTTGATGTACTTCTTAGATTAAATACTTGTGGATTTGAACTGTAGATGTCTAGGGGGTATGCAGGATTGCTTATACCTATTCCTACATTTCCAGAAGCATAGTAGATATCTGAACCATTAGTTATCCATTGAGACCCAACACCGCCTACACAATTTACTCCATCATTCGAGAAACAAGGAGAAGTAATGGTGCCATCTACTGTTAATTTTGATGTAGGAGATGTTGTTCCAATTCCCACATTTCCTCCTAAGAAAAGAGCTGTAGGTTGAGCAACTCCTCTAGTCAATACCACATTATCTGTATATGGAGTTCCTGAATAAACAACTTCTCTAATATATAAAGGTGTATTTGTAATTCCGTTACCCGTACCATCGTAAAGAAGAGTCCATGTGGTACCTCCATTTGAACTTTGGTAATACATCGCACCAGTGTCGTTTGTAACAATTTTTACTTTATACTGAACTCCAGGAGTAAAAGAACCGAATGATCCTTTGAAGGAACCATTCTCATATACCTGAAAATCAGAACCACTTGCAAAGTAAATTGCATGAGGCATGTTGGCGTAGTCCATACCTGTAGCACTTGAGAAACCAACCATTACATTCGTGTATGCGTCTCCAACAACGTCCATCGTTAAAGTAAGAGAATTTCCTCTAGCGTATGAAGCAACACTTGTAAGACCTTCGTCGTTCCAACTTGTGTTACCAGTAATTTCTATATAGTCATTTTGAGTTACTGTTCCCGTCGGTGTCCAGTTACTAGTATTTAGGGTATTTCCTGCAAAGTCATCTGAAAATATGATGGGAGCCGAAGCCAAACCAACAACTGATAAATTCGCAGTTGGAGATGTCGTCCCGATACCTACGTTTCCAGCGAATATACTACTATCAGTTGTACTCGTAGCAATAAGATAGGGGAATCGTAGTGGTGGGTATGTTCCGAATACTTGAGTAGGCTGAAAGACTGGACTACTTGTCGAGGTGTAGTTCCATGAACCCGTATAAGTCGCACCGAACGCTGTTAATGGCAAGAGTAACGCTATGATTGTGATTAGTTTTTTCATATTATGCTATTGAAAATATATCCCTCGTTGGAGGAACGGTTAATAAAGTTGTTGTTGTGCCAGTCCAATTTACCGTTCCATCTGAAGATACTTTCTGCATAGAGTTTCCATTATTTACTACGATGACGGTCGGGGCAGTAGTCCACACAAATGACCGATTCGTTCCATTCACCGTACCTGTAGGAGTTTGGAACTTTCCATAACTCGTTATGTTGTAATTTGCATCGAAATACTTACCTGTATTATTCCATACGAGAATCTGCCCATCTGTTGTGAGGGGAGTACCATCTACATCTGATAAGTCTTGTAACTTCGGCTCAATAAGCGATTGAACATTTATCCTTCCGTGTACTGCATGCTTATACTCCACAACTCCTACACTAACAACATAGTTTGGTACGGTAGGATATGTATTCGTAAGTCCTCCACTAGCAGATACATACACCGCACGTCCTTCAGTAAATGAGTTGGTATTTATATCACGCACTACCCCAATCTTTGTAACGTATCCGAAAGCATTTATTGCGAAGTCTTGTGTTGCAAGACCAATGAAAGCATAGGCAGAAGCAGGACTTGTAATGTCCACATGCCCGAAAGCTGTAAACTGCCCATTGGCTGTAGTAACTGCTACAGGAGTACCGTTATAGATAATAGATCCTGACGTATTCTTTCCATAGACGTGTATCTCCTGACCATTCTGAAGAATTACGCCATTCTCAAGTACGGTAGAGACTGTGTGGTTAGCCGCATCCCAGTAATTAGAACCAATAGGCTCAGAACCAGTTGGAGAGTATGCCGTATTGTAGTCTAGATGGTCTACTGGATTAGTGAGACCTGAACCGCCATGAACTACAGATAAAGGGTTAGATGGTGTTCCTGTACCAGTCAATGTCGCATCGGTTGTGACTTTAGAGAGTCCTCCGCCATGTGCACCCCATCTTTGATCGATGAGTTTAATGCGTCCGTCAACCTTCTTCATGCCAGTCGTCAGTTCTTCTACAGTCTCAAGTATGTTATTAACATCGGCATCTTTACCATCACGACCATCTCTACCTGGGATACCGATTCCATCCTTTCCCGCAGGTCCTCGCGGACCAACTATTGATTGCCCGTCACGGCCGTCCCTTCCGGCGGGGCCCATTGGTCCAACATCCCCACGATCGCCCTTTGGCCCGACTTCTCCGCGATCCCCCTTATCTCCTTTTATAGAAACCCCATCGACACCATTAAATCCCCGATCGCCTTGTATCGGAATATCGGGGAAGAAGGTTTTTAGAAGTTGTTTCTGATGAGGGGTCATTTATTTTTTGTTAGCTTTTTTCCAGATGTCGGTGAGTAAGGTATCCAACGCAGGGCTAGAATCCGTCAATAAAGCACCCTTTAATTCTGGGAAGTATGTCGAGATTAGTTGGCGTTGTTTGAGGTTCATACTTTTAGTTCAGGCATACCTAAGCCTTCAGCAGTTATATTAAATAATCTAACCTCTGCGTCTGATAATTTAGCAGTTTTACTTTTCGTTATCTTATTTCTCATCTCTTCTAAATATGTCATGGTATCCATATTATCAAGTCTTTCGCCTGCTTTTTCAATAAGCTGTTCTATATTGCCAGCAATTTTATCCCCAGTTTCTCTTGACTTCTTAGAAATGGATGTTGTATCATTTGTAGATGACAGTTTTCCTTGTTTTATTTGGGGCTTCGATTCTGCCACTAGCTTGGATTTTTTCGAAGTTGCCGCAAGAGGATTAGCGACGAATCCACCTTGCTTATTTGGCATTTCACTATAACTAGTGATTGCATCTTGTAGTATCTTCTTATCTTCTGGATTTAATAGGTGCCCAAATTGTTGTAATAGTTTACCTATTGCTGTACGAACCTGTGGTTTTAGGATCAGCTTACCTGCTTTATACATAACAAACCCAGCACCACCAAGAACTGCGGCTGCTGGGGCAAATGTCGCCGCTGCCCCCAGTCCACCGATACCAGCAGCTGCCGCAAGGATCTGAACCGCTCTATTCTTTGTTCCAAGTTTTTCGCTTATCTTTTGGAAAGCTCTCATTATCGCCGTGTCTGCTTCTTGAGCTGCTTTTGGTGCAATATTATCCATAGCTTCATATAGTGAAGATTGTTTCGCTAGTGATGTTTTTACTTGTGCATTAGGTGCGTTGGTATCCAAAATATCCTTAAATACATTTCGTATTTCTCTGTTCGCTAATGTAAACGCATTCTCGGTTGCACCATCAAATGCTTTTGGTTTCTGTGACAGTACCCACTGATCATACTCTTTCTTTGCCTTCAATAGCCCCGATCCTTTTCCTTCATTTCTGGCTATTATCTCACTAGCTCCGGCGATTAGTTTATCAGCTGTTTTTTCTGCGTCGCCAACAATCACAGGACTTTTTGATAGTGTATCTTTTGCCGCCTGCATTCTCGATAACACTTCCCTCTTTGGTATCACAAAGTCATTAGCAATGATATCTGCTTCTAACTTTTTAGCCTCAGCGAGATTTGCTTCTGATATGTGATTATAGTTTTGTTGATATGTATTCCCCTCCTTTACGTTAGGTATTTTTGATACTTCTTCAGCGGCTCTAGCCTCGGCAGATGTTGGCGTAATAACGCTCTTTTTGAATGGACCAATACCTGTCTCAGTTGTTCTTGCTACTTCGGCTTCCTTAACAGCCTTTGTCTTTATAGGTCCAACTAGATCTTGCACAAATTTATTTTTAGCTATATTTATAGATTCCAGACCAGATTTTTCAATAGCCTTTCCTGCACCAGTCATAACCTCACCAGCAGCAGATTTAAGTGGCTGTTCAACAGTTTTTCCTGCGCCGACAGTCAACAAATTGATCATTGCCTCTATATTCTTAGCCAATTCTGGATGCTTATCTGCTAGTTGTTTAGCCATAGTGACTACATCAGCAACACCAGGTATCTGAGATATTACACTTCCTGCTTTTTCGATAGCTGGTTTAACGACGGGAGCTTCAGTAATTGGAGCAAAAACTGTACCAGCGATTTCTCCAACACTCTGTAATGTCTTACTACCTAGTTGTTTGATATCACCCCACGTTGATTGCGTAGGAGTTGCCGCTTGTTTTACGTTTGAAATGATGTCTTTTGCTGCACCCATATACTGTTGGCCAACACGTTCAAAATATCCTGGATCTTGTCCTGTAAGAGATTTTGTTATCCCACCTTCTAATGTTGAATCATCAACAGGTGTTCCGTATGCCGAAAAATCTGTTTTTGCTGGCAACGAACCCTGAATGGGCTTATTCGATCCAACCACCGTTCCGTATTTTGAAAAGTTTATTGCCATATTATTGATATTCAACTAATAATCCATCTGCTATTGCCTTGTTTATTCCTTCTCTAGTCGCCTTTATAATTTGATATTGTCCATCTGCTGGGTTTTTAACCATTACTGAAGCTTCAAGCCCCGCCGCTGTAGATAATGCTCCTCTGATTTGGCTAAGTTGTCTGCGTGCCGCTTCATTACTTAATCCTGTAGAGAATGCGGAAGCTGCCTGTTCAAGGGTCTTTGCTTCAAAATCAGAGATTGCTCCAGAACCTTTTAATTTCTGTCTGTTATCTAGGGAAAGCGATGCCGTCAACTGTTTGATTTGATTCTTAACCTCTACTGTTGAAGACCCATAAAAGTCTCCCAATGTTTTACCACCACTAAATGGAACAGTAATTGCTCCTGGAGATTTGATTCCTACAACGTTATTCAAATATGGACTTGCTAATATAGTATCAACTAGACTCTTCATGGACATAAGACTATTATTGGCCTCTTGCTTTTTTGTTTCTGGGTTATTTGGATCAGCTAATAATTTTGCTTTATCAAGCGCTAATCTTGCCTCGTCAATAGACAGTTGACCACTCTTTAATGCGTTATCTATCATGTCCTGTTTTTGTTGCCAGGTAAACTTATTTGAATTCAAATTATTATTGAATTCATCCTGTTGCTGTTGATATGCAAAATCTCTAGCGTCCTTTTCCACTTTCTGTTGATAATCTCTCTCATCCTGTATAAGCTTCGTCGTCTCATCGTAAGTATCCTTGATCGCCTTTGCCTTATCATCCAATTGCTTCGTAAGGATGTCGTACTGCTTATTGATGATGTCGTAATTGTCCTTTTGGAAGGATTGTTCAAGTTCTGCAATAGTCTTAGCGGCACTGTTATCGAGCTGTTGAATACGTGCAACACCAACCGACACAGCATTCTGAATAGTCCCAGCCATTTGCGCAGGAGTGTATTCACCACCTCCACGGAATGCGGCTTGCGTGACAGAACCCGTATAAGCGTTATTCGCCTGTGTCTGCATGTCTTCGTTCTGCTTCAGCTGTGACTGTAAAGAGGTGATTAGGGACTGTTGCGGACCGGTAAGAGGGATTGTGCCTTGTATTAGAGACTGAAGTAAAGAGATAGACTGACCTGCTACAGAGTCTTTTTGTTGTTGAATTTGTTGCTGTTGGGCTTGTTCAGTGTTGAGGGCGGTCTGTTGGTCGTTAGCTGGAGCGGGTTGACCAGTAGGTTGTGCACCTGTAGGAGTGACGCCCGTTGGTGTGGCACCAGTTGGTTGTGTCCCCGTAGGAGTAGCAGTAGGTGTAGTCGTATCTGTCGGACTACCTATCGCCTTAGCCGCATCAGCCTTAGCTTGCGCCTCTTGTCTTTGGGCTTCGGCTTGTGTCTTTTGAATGTCTATGCCCTGTTGTTTAAGGTTTGTCTCACTAGCTTGTAATTGTTGCTGTGCGGCAGTCTGCTGATCGAGGAGAGCTTGACTTGCCTTCGCCGCACCTTGCTGAGCAATCTGTTGGGAGAGAGCGTTGTAGGAGTTCATCTTCGCCATATAATCAGCTTGGGCATTATTGGAATTTACAACAGGTGTGGTTGAAGTCGTACCACCTGCAGCTGGTGGGGTGTAGATAGGGGTAGAAGTGCCGTATGAAATGTTCTGTCCTCCCACACTTAAAGCTCCTGTTGTAGGGTTATAACTACCAGCACCAGATGTACCAGAGTTTTGTGCACCTTGAAGAGCCGTGTAAGCGGCTGTTCCGTATGCTGGCATTGATTGTCCTCCTTGGAATGTTATTGGCATGATATTAGAAGTAAGTTATTACCTGCACAATTCCTTGACCACCTTT
>Ga0194060_10000461_pt1 | contig 29702 bp, 26 predicted proteins | sample SepL225m_MetaG_FD_163427 | JGI IMG/M metagenome (GOLD analysis project Ga0194060, IMG submission 163427) | Anoxic zone freshwater microbial communities from boreal shield lake in IISD Experimental Lakes Area, Ontario, Canada - Sep2016-L222-5m | ecosystem: Environmental > Aquatic > Freshwater >...
GGTTCCTGTATAACTGGGGCTGGTTCTGGTGTTGGCTCTGGGGCCGGTGGTGACGTGATGGCCGGTTCGGGATCCGGCGGCGCCTGTGGCTCGGTTACCACGGCGGGGGCTTCTGCGGGGGTCTCTGCGGTGACAGACTCCGGCGACGGCGACGGAGCGCCGTCCTCCAAGGGAATGGGCGCCGGTGTCGTCTCAATGATGGCCGGTTCGGGCACTGGCACGACAACTGGTTCGGATACTGGTGGCGGCTCCACAGTGGGGGGCGATTCGGGTTCCCGGGGAACCGGAATCGGTTCGATTGAGGGTTCAGCAGCAGGACATGGAGTTGTGGTGGGGGCAGCAACCGGGGCTATGGCAGCCGGTTTAGCCGCAGGCGTTTCCGCACTCGGTATGACCGGTTTCACCGCGATCACCGGTGCCGGAGTTGGTGCCGCAACACCAGTGGCGCTGCCCTCCGTGGCAAATCCCGGCGGCGTGGCGGTGGCGACAGGCACGCGCCCTGTAGCCATTTCAAGGGCGGCGGCGCTTGGAACATAACCCATCTGGCGGATCATGGCTTCGACCCGCTGGCGGGTTGCCAGACAGATACCAACTTGCTCCGCCCGCCCATTGACAACCAGCGATACGGTTGTCTTGGAGACCCCCACCGCCTCGGCTACATCCCGTATTCGCGCCCCTTGCTTTATCCGTAATATTGACATCTAAACCGGTTTATATTGCTATTTCATGATAATGTCAAGGGTTGAAATGGTGTTCAGACTTAGGGGGGGCATATCAGTATCGAATTAGTCCTCCGGGACGGCGAGTCCGCGGCGGGCGAGAAGCGAACCATCCTTCTGGTAGAGGTCGACACGCGTTGTCAGGGTGGCGATGACGGCGCGGATGGTGGAAAGTTTGCTGGCCAGCAGGTCGCGTTCGGCCTGGGCTACCAACATTGACGTGGATTTGCCCTCTTTAAACTTCGACCGTTCCGCCTCCAACTTTCGCTCCTGCAATCGTTGCGTGACCTGCGCGGCCGCCACCTGTGTCATCGCCTCCTCTGCCATCACGCAGGCCACCCTCACGTCCTCCTGGGCCAGTTGGCTGAGATTGGTGAGAGCCTCCTCGACCTGTCGGCGGCTCACTACCGCCCGCCGGTAATCCGCGCTTGCCGCCCGGTTCTTGAGCGGATACGCGACCTGCAGGCCGACGCCGACATCATATCCCCTCGCCTCCTGTCCCTCCACGGAGTTATCAAAAGAGGACGCATACCCGCTACGGCCCAACGTGACAAACAGATCCATCTTCGGCAGCAATCCGTTCCGGGTGCGGACAATTTCAAGCTCGCCCCGCTCAAGGGCGAGACGAGCCTGATTGAGGTCCGGGCGGCCGGTCAGGGCCACCGTCACATGGGTCTCCACATCCTCGAGTGCCGTTCCCGGCGGCACGGGCTCTTCCGAAATTTCCGGGATCAGCGTCCACGGCAAGGACTGGGGCAAGTTAAGCAGGCGCAACAATCGCAGGCGTGCCGCCGAAAACTGGCTTTCCGAGGTGATCAGTCCCTCGCGACGCGACGCGACTTCCGCCTCGGCCGCCACGGCTTCCAACTCGGCCAATTTACCCACGCGAATGCGCTCGCGGGTCTCCTCCAACTGCTGTTCCGCCACACGCACAGAATCCCGATATACGCCCAGTTGATCCCGATTTAGAACATACATCCAACAGGCCCTTTCGACCTCCGCCACCAGGGCCAGCGCGAAACCACGCAACTCGAACACCGAGATTCGCGTATCAAGCCGTGTCTGCCGAAGAACCGCAAGATTCACCTCCGTCCCGGCGCCCTCCAGAAGGGGCTGACTGACGGAGACCCCAATCCGGGAAGCGGTATGGTTATATACAGGATGATCAATATCCGTCTGGCCGCTCAATTCCAAACGCGTTCCGGTGGGCAAGGTTTCCGACACCCCTGCCTGCAGGGTTGTGTTGTCACGGGCGGTCTCCGCAGTTGAATTGGAACCCGCCTGAAAAGCGAACTGGGGCCCATTCTGGCGGTTTCTGGAAATTCCCCCAAGAAGAACCGGATCAAAGGCCGCCCGTGCGGTATCCTCGCGTGTACGGACAATCTGGGGTTGAAGCCGCTGAACACGAAAGGCGGAATTATGTTCGAGCGCCATCAGCACCGCCTCGGACAGGGAGACACGAAAAGGCGGCAGGTTGCTTTGGGCGCAAACCGGTTCGACGGCAAACCCAAGCATCAAGGCCAGCCAACAGTATGGCAGGGCGGCCACGCCGCTGGCCGCCGCTCTGGTCAACCACCGCAGCGGGCGACGGCTTGCCCGCCCTACCCAATGGATGTGCCGGGGATTACAATTACAGATCTTCATGTTAGCGTTTCATCCTCTTCTTCAAAAACTCTTGAAGTCGCTCCATGTAGAGGTAGAAAACCGGAGTGACGAACAACGTCAGCGTTTGCGAGAACAGCAGGCCCCCTACCACGGTCAACCCGAGTGGGCGGCGGGCTTCTCCGCCGACGCCGTACCCGACCGCGATCGGAATCGCCGCCGCCAGCGCCGCCATCGTCGTCATCATGATCGGGCGGAACCGCACCAGACAGGCCTCATAAATGGCGTCCCGTGCGGATTTGCCCTGCTCGCGCCGCGCCGCAATGGCGAAGTCGATCATGATGATGCCGTTCTTCTTCACCAATCCCACCAGCATGATAATGCCGACGAACGCATAAATCGACAACTCGGCGCCAAACACCATCAAGGTTGCGAGGGCGCCGACTCCGGCAAAAGGCAATGCCGAGAGGATGGTCACGGGATGAAAGAAATTCTCATACAAAATCCCCAGAACGATGTAGATCACCAGAACTGCCAACGCAAGAAGCCACCCCATTCCCTGGAAGGAGGACTGGAATACCTGAGCCGTGCCTTGGAAGGTCGTACTGATAACAGGCGGCAGAACTTCCCGGGCCACGGCGTTTACCTGGTCCACGGCCGCCCCCAGGGAGATACCGGGCCTGAGGTCAAATGAGATCGTCACGGAGGGCATCTGGCCGGAATGGTTGATGGTCACCGGCCCGACGTCATTCTTCAGGTGCGCCACGGCGTCGAGCGGAACCAGCCGGCCATCCCCGGCGCGGATATGGAGCCACGACAGCACGGAGGGATCCGCCTGGTAGCGCGGGAGCATCTCCAGGATAACGGCATACTGGTTATTCGGCGAAAGAATGGTGGAAACCTGGCGGCTCCCATAGGAATTGAACAGCGCCGTTTCAATCTGCTCGACTGTTATCTGTAGTGAGGAAGCCAGATCGCGGTCAATCGCCACGTTCAGTTCCGGGTTCTTCAATTGCAGGTCGCTTGTCACATCCTGAAGGGTATTCAACTCCCGTAGCCGTTCAACAAGCCGGTCAGCCGAACGGTACAACTCCGTCGTATCCGTGCCCGAAAGGGTGTACTGATACATACTTTTGGAGGAGCGCCCCCCGATATTGATCAACGGGGGATTGACTGGAAATGCCCGGATCCCGATGACCCCGGACAGTTTGGTTCGCAGAGACTGGACCACTTCATCCGTGGTCATCCGGCGTTCGGTGCGGGGTTTCAGGCTCACCATGAACCGGCCGACATTGCCTCCGCTGCTTCCCCGGGCACCGACGCTGGACATAAACGCCTGAATGTTGGGATCATCTTGAAGAATTCGGATCATCTGGTTCTGGTGGGTCACCATGGAGTCAAAGGAAATCCCCTCAATGGCCTCCGTGGCAACGTTGATCCGGCCGCGGTCCTCACTCGCCATGAACCCCTTGGGAACCACCCAGAAAAGAACTCCGGTGGCGATCAAGGTGATCCCGGCCAGCCCCATCATAATCCGTCCATGATCGAGCGCCCATCTCAGGCCGTCGGCATACCCTCTCAACATCCAGTCAAATCCAGCCTCCATCACTCGATACAACCGCCCATGCCCGGCGTGCGCCGAAGCGCCGACAAACCGGGCGCTGAGCATGGGAATGAGTGTCAAGGCGATGACGCCGGACACCAGTACCGCCGCGCCAATGGTCACGGCAAATTCACGGAACAGACGCCCCACCACCCCACCCATGAACAACACGGGAATAAATACCGCCGCCAGGGAGACCGTCATGGACACAATCGTAAAACTGATTTCCCGCGTTCCATCCAACGCCGCCGTAAAGCCGTCCTTGCCCATTTCCCGGTGGCGGACAATGTTTTCCAGCACCACGATGGCATCGTCCACGACAAATCCCAACGCCAGCGTCAAGGCCATCAAAGACAAGTTGTCGAGGCTGTAGTTCAAGGCCGCCATCACGACAAACGTACCCACCATGGACATCGGGAGAGCCAGGCTTGGGATCAGCGTCGCCGAGATATTCCTCAGGAAGATAAAGATAACCAGCACGACCAAAAAGAGGGTGAGTAACAACGTGAATTTGACGTCTTCAAACGAGGCCTTAATTGTCTGACTGGTGTCGATCAGCACTTCCATGGAGACCGCCGCCGGAAGGTTGGCATTCAATTGGGTTAGCAATTTCCGGACATTTGCCGCCACCTCGACGGTGTTCTTTCCGGGTTGGCGTTGAACCGCCAGCACAATGGAGCGTTGCACTTGATTGCTCGTGCAGTACCAGGCTGCCACCTTGTTGTTCTCGACGCTGTCCAGCACCGAGCCCAACTCCTCCAGACGAATCGGGGCCCCATTCCGGTAGGCGACAATCAGGGGGCGGTAGTCCCTGGCGCGTGAAAGTTGCCCGTCGGCCTGTACAGCAAACGCCCTGTCGGGGCCGTACAGGATACCCGTGGGAAGATTCACATTCCCTTTCTGAATGGCGCTGGCAACCTCATCCACGCCGACTCCCCGCACGGCTAATTCATGAGGATTCAACTGGACTCGCACCGCAAATTTCTGGGAGCCGTACACCGACACCTGGGCCACCCCATCCACCATCGATATATTCTGCCCCAGAAACGATTGAGCCACTTCGTCGAGCTCGTAAAGAGGCAGGGTGGGACTGGTGAGGGCCAGATACAGAATAGGCTGATCGGCGGGATTCACCTTCTGATAGGAGGGCGGTGTATCCATTTGCGGCGGCAGGTTTCGCATGGCCCGGGCGATGGCCGCCTGAACATCCAACGCCGCAGCGTCCAAGTCACGGCTCAGCACAAACTGGAGCGTAATCTGGGAACTGCCCTGGGCGCTTGAGGAGTTCATGGAATCCAGACCGGCAATAGTCGAGAACTCCTTCTCAAGCGGAGTGGCCACCGCGGCCGCCATCGTCTCCGGCGTTCCGCCCCGAAGGGACGCGGAAACCTGGATCGTCGGGTAATCCACGTTCGGCAAATCGCTCACCGGAAGCTGGAGATACGCCACGATACCGAAAATGGCCAACCCCAGCACGGTTAGCGTGGTCATCACCGGACGGCGGATAAACGGTTCGGACAGATTCATGGACGACCTGCAGGACTGGACTCAGACTTGGCGGAGGTTCTGGGTTTCACCAGGGCGCCGGGTTTGAGCCGGAGTTGCCCATCCGTGACAATATCCTCGCCAACGGCCAACCCACTCATGATGACCGACATCCCCGCAACCGTGCGATCCACCACAACTTGACGGGGAGCAACCCGGCCGTTCTGATCGGTCACATAGACATACGCTCCCTGCTGTCCCAGCAACACCGCCGCCTCCGGCACCACCACGACGTTCTCCTGCGAGGCAAACTGGAGTCGCACCTTGACGAACTGACCGGGCCACAACGCCAGCGGAACGTTTTCAAACCGCGCCTTGAGCTGGATGGTTCCCGTATTTTCATCCACGGCATTATCGACAAACGTCACGGCACCCGTTTCAGAATGCGTGCCGGCTCCCTGCGGCGTCGCCACCACCGTCAATCCTCCCTGCGCAGCGCGTTCCCGCACCCGGGCCAATTCCCGTTGCGGCAGAACAAACCGGACAAGAATCGGATGAAGTTGATTGATCGTTACCAGCGTAGCGTCATCCGCTTTTACCAGATTTCCCTGGTGAATAAGTAAATTTCCGGTTCGGCCCGAGATGGGCGACCGGATAAAACAGTAGCTGAGTTGGAGACGGGCATTGTCCACCGCCGCCTCATCGGACTGCACCAGGGCTTTCAGTGTATCGGCGGCCGTCACGGCCTCGTCACGGACGTCCTGAGCCGAAATTCCCTTCTTCAAAAGGGTTTCCTGACGCCCCGCCTCCTTCATGGCATTCTCCCATTGGGCGCGATCCTTAGCCAGAATGGCCTCCGCCTGCTTAAGTGACGCCTCGGGGCCGCGGGTATCAATCTCAAACAGCAGGTCGCCCGCATTCACGTCCTGTCCCTCGGCGAAACATACCTTGGCGAGCATTCCGGTAATCTGGGATTTCACCGCGACGGTAGTGAGGGGTTCAACGGATCCAAAAGTGCTGATTTCCAGCGGCACCGTCATGGCCAGCACTTGGGTCAGCAGAACTGACACCGGAGCAATCTTGGCCTTAGCCGCCCTGTCCCTCTGCGCATCTCCCGCCTTCCGGCTATTCAGCACCACTCCGGTCCCGCCCGCAACCAACAGTAAAACCATCAAAAAAAGGAATGACTTTTTCATAATTGTTGAGTCAGTCTACACCACGTTTCATAATTGTCAAAATCGGCTCTACAAACCGAGTTGAAGGATTTTGGAAAATAAAATGCAATAATTGATGCTTTTATGCGTCTAGGGGTGTAAGAAACGTCGTTCGTATGACAACCTCTTTTCGTTATCGGCATAAACATTTAACTCTGTGTCTGGCGGTCTGCAGCCTGTGTTTGAGCACAGGGTGCGCTACCATTCGCGCTGCACGGGATATTCAAAAGGGCAAGAACCCGCCTCCCGGCGAGCGCCTTCTCCAGGCGGGTGAGGTCGGGCTTTCCAGCAACACCGTGCTGACCCTCGAGAGCGCCCTTCAGATTCCCCTCACCTATCATCCCCAGATCGTCCAGGCACAGCAGGCACTGGCAGCGGCAACCGCCCGGGTTTATCAGGCGAGGGCGGCCTACTGGCCCCAAATCGGCGGCAGCGCCGGAGCCAGCTTGTCCACCGCCAACTCGCAAGGACAACCGGGAAGTCATAGCACGCATAACTCCTTTAGCGGTTCAGTGGGGCTTGATCTTCTTGTGTATGACTTTGGCAAAACCCCAGCCATAGTCAGGCAGGTTTATGCCGGACTCATCGCGGCGACAGAGAATCTGCGCGCCACTCGTAGCGACGTGGCCTTTACAACCCGTATCGCGTACTTCAACCTTGGTAAAGCCATCGAGTTGGAACGGGTTGCCATTGATGATGTGCGCCAGAACCAGATCCATCTCGATCAAGTTAAAGCCTTTCTTGATGTCGGCCGGCGAACCCGTTATGACCTGACCAAATCCGAGGTGGATCTGGGTAACTCCAAACTCAATTTGATTAAGGCAGGAAATGATGTTTCAACCGCCCGTGCGACACTCAACCGAAGCCTCGGGCTGGCCGAGGATCCCGGTTACCAGTTGCGCCCCAACCTGTCGGAAGTATTTCCGCTCTCCCCTGCGGATAGATTGATGGCGCACGCCCGGCAGATCCACCCCGGCTTGAAATCGTTGCAAGCCCAAGAGCGCGCCGCAAGCGCCAGCGTTGATGAGGCGATAGCCAATCTTTACCCGGATCTTGGATTGCAGGCCAAGTACGGCCTTACCGGTTCTCGTTTCCCGCTGATCTGGAACTGGTCGGCAGGATTGCAGTCGTCCCTTCAACTCTTCACCGGTGGCCGACAAGTCTGGCGCATTAATGAGGTTGTGACCCAGCTTCGCTCGGCCCGCGCCAAAACGGTGGAACGTGAGCAGATGATCTATGAGGATATTCAAACCACCTTGAGCCAACTCGACAGTTCGCAGCAGCGGCTGGCGCTGACCGACCTTATCACGAGGCAGGCTCTGGAAAGCTTGAACCTCATCAGTGAACGTTATCGGCTGGGCGCAGCCTCCGCCGTGGATGTCACCGATGCCCAGGTGGCTGTGACAGGCGCCCGCGCCGAACAAGTGAAGGCTAAATTCGATTATCAGGCGGCGATCGCCCAGATTAAACACGCCTGTGGAGAGGAATAATCATGAAACGATGGATCATCGCGATTGTCCTGGTTGCCGCCCTAGTCGGCGGAGGCTGGTGGTATTGGAAAAGCAATTCAAATAAAAATGGCGAAACCCGCTATCGGACAGCCAAGGTGGAACGTGGCGATGTGGTTCAAACCGTCCGGGCAAACGGCCTTGTGACGCCGATCAGGTTGGTGGATGTGGGCACCCAGGTCAACGGACCGATCAATAAATTATACGTCGATTTTAATGACCTCGTTAAAAGCGGTGATCTGGTGGCCCAGATCGACCCCACAACCTATGAAGCCAAGATTGCACAGGACACGGCCAATCAAGCCTCCATCCTGGCTACAGTGGAGCAAACCAAAGCGAAATTAGTCCAGGCGGAGAAGGAACTCATTCGCTCCAAGAAATTGGGCGAGCTGCAGATGTTATCCGAAACCGACGTGGACGCCGCCATCGCCACCCGTGATGCCCTGGCCGCACAGCTCAAGGCCAATCTAGCCGCCGTGGAACAATCCAAAGCCACGCTCCAATTATCCCGGGCCAATCTCAACTATACGACCATCCGATCTCCGGTTGACGGCGTGGTCATTTCGCGAAATGTCAGTGAAGGCCAGACGGTTGTGGCCAGTCTAAACGCCATGGTTCTTTTCCGGATCGCAACGGACCTCAAAACCATGCAGGTAGAGGCCAGCGTCCCGGAGGCGGATATCGGGCATATCGCGGAGGGTCAGCAGGTGACCTTTACGGTGGATGCCTATGATACAACCTTCACCGGAAGCGTTGTAAAGGTCAGAATGTCGGCCACGACTGTTCAGAATGTTGTGACCTATCCGGTTATTGTCATGGCCGCTAATCCCGACAACAAACTGTTCCCCGGCATGACGGCCGATCTGATTATCACCGTGGCGCTCCACACCAATGTCCTGAAAGTTCCCGGCGCCGCCTTGCGATTCAAACCGGAAGAGAAGCCTGCCGGCGACGCCACGGTCAAAGCGAAACGGTCGCTGGCACGGTCTGATCATGGGCCCAGAGTATGGATAGAAAAAAATGACGAACCCGGACTCCGTCCTGTTCCTGTGTCGCTGGGGATCAGTGATGGCTCTTTTACCGAAATTCTGGATACAGGCGCTCTGGCCGAGGGGCAGGAGGTCATGACGGGATTGGCGCCTGTTTTGCCTGGAGAAAAGACCGTTAATCCTTTTGTCCCTCAGATGCCAGGCACCGCCCGACGTGCCGCCCGATAAGCCATGCTCATCACCTTACGCAATGTCAATAAAGTATACCACATGGAATCTGTGGATGTGCCTGCCTTGCAGAATGTTTCATCAGACATTGCGGCGGGCGAATTTGTCGCCATCATGGGCCATTCCGGTTCCGGCAAGAGCACGCTTCTAAATCTTCTGGGATGCCTGGATAAGCCGGATAGTGGAAGTTACCAGCTGGATGGCGAGGAAGTCAGCCGCCTGGGTAGCGATGCCCTCGCCCGGATTCGAAATCGAAAAATCGGATTTGTTTTCCAGAACTTCAACCTTCTCCCGCGCACCACAGCCCAGGAAAACGTTGAACTTCCCCTCTACTATGGCGCCCCGATGCGCGGTGTCGAACGCCGTGAACGGTCCAAAACGCTACTTACCCGGCTGGGCTTGCAAGACCGGATGCAACACCATCCCGGCCAACTCTCCGGTGGCCAGCAACAACGCGTGGCCATTGCCCGCGCCTTAGTCAATCAACCGCCCTTGATTCTGGCCGACGAACCAACAGGAAACCTCGATAGTCGTTCCGCGGATGACATTATGGCCCTGTTTCAGGAGTTAAACCGCGAGGGAATCACCATCGTCATGGTCACCCACGAACCGGATATTGCGAAATATGCTAAGCGCGTCATCCAGATGCGGGATGGAGCCATCGTGTGAAGGGGCTGATTACCATACGCATCGCGATGCGGGCGCTGGTCAGGAATAAGGGCCGCTCCCTGCTGACCGCCCTTGGAATCATCATCGGTATTGCCGCCGTCATTGCCGTGGTGGCTGTTGGGCAGGGAGCATCCGTCAACATGCGCAGCCAGATCAGCAGCATGGGCAACAATCTCCTCTTGATCTTCCCGGGAAGCCAGAATTCCGGTGGATTCCGCGGGGGCTCCGGCACACAGCAAAACCTGACCGAGGAAGACGGCGAGGCTATACTTCAGGAATGTCTGTCCGTGACCGCCATGACTCCGCTGCTCAGAACCGGCGCCCAGTGTATTTATCGTGAAAACGACTGGGCCACTTCTATTCAAGGGGTAAATATCCAGTTTCCTGATGTGCGAAGCTGGGATGTGACCTCCGGCGCTTTCTTCAGCGAATCTGATATTCGGAGTGCGGCGAGGGTCTGCGTGCTGGGAAAGACGGTTGCTGATCAATTATTTCAGGGTGAAGAACCGGTTGGGAAGACGATCCGCATCAGGAATATGCCATTCCGGGTTCTTGGCGTCATGGCACCCAAGGGCACTGCGGCCTGGGGACAGGATCAGGATGATACCATTATCGCGCCTTGGGTCACAGTGTCCCGTGTTCTGCAACGGTCGCGGTTCAACAACGTAAACCAATTGATGTTCAGTTTGGATTCGATGGATTCCTTGCCGCAGGTCAAGGAGGAGATTTCGGGCATTCTGAGGCAGCGCCACCGCCTCAACTCCGGAGCCGACGACGATTTCACGATCATGGATATGACGGAAGTCACCCAGATGATCACCCAGGTATCTAAGCTGATGACCATGCTGCTGACGGTCATCGCTTCGATTTCATTAATTGTAGGTGGCATTGGGATCATGAACATCATGCTCGTGGCCGTCACGGAGCGTACCCGTGAAATCGGGTTGCGCCTCGCACTGGGCGCCCGGCGGCGCGATATCATGATGCAATTCTTAGTCGAGGCCGTGGTGCTGTCCGGTGCTGGAGGGTTAATTGGCATTGGTCTGGGCATTGGTTCCGCCAACATTCTGGCAACGGCCAATCACTGGCCTGTCATGATTTCCCCGGTTGCCGTGCTCCTCGCCATCACATTCTCCGCGGGGGTTGGAATCTTTTTCGGATTTTATCCCGCTTGGCGGGCGGCCCGCTTAAACCCGATCGAAAGCCTGCGCCGGGAATAGCGATGTCGTCCATACGCCGTTGACAAGGACGGCCCGTTTATCTATGGTGTGCGGACTTTTTCGCAGGCCGTTAGCTCAGTTGGTAGAGCACGACACTTTTAATGTTGGGGTCCCGGGTTCGAGTCCCGGACGGCCTACCACCCTTGACGGGATGTTCAGATGGTGAACACAGACTCGTAAAAACAACTTTACCCATAAGGAGAACTCCCATGAAACTAGGCATCATCGGTGGCAGTGGATTATACCAACTCGAAGGCCTTTCGACTGTGCGCGAAATCGCCCTTGATACCCCGTTTGGAAGTCCTTCCGACGCCTATATTCAGGGTAGCCTTGGCGGCGGCGAAATCTATTTTCTCCCCCGCCATGCCCGCGGGCATCGTATTCTTCCGGCGGAAATCAATCACAAGGCTAATATCTGGGGCTTCAAAAAACTAGGCGTGGAACTGATCGTGTCTGTCAGCGCGGTGGGTAGCCTGCGGGAAGGCATCCGTCCCCGTGATATTGTGTTGCCGGACCAGTACTTTGACCGGACCAAGGGGTCGTTAAACCATACTTTTTTCGGGAACGGGATTGTGGGCCATGTTTCCTTCGGAGACCCCACCTGCGCCGGGCTGCGCGAGGTTGTGGCAAGAGTCGCCGCCGAGGTTGTCGGGGATCTTAAATTGGGCGATCAAGTGCGGCTGCACCAAAGCGGAACGTATGTGAACATGGAAGGCCCCGCCTTCTCCACCCGCGCGGAATCCAATTCGTATCGCCAGATGGGGTTCGATATTATCGGCATGACCAGTCTCCCCGAAGCCAAGCTCTGCCGGGAAGCGGAGATCTGCTACTTACCCATGGCGATGGCCACAGACTACGACTGCTGGCGCTCCACCGGCGAGGAGGTTTCGGTCGACATTATCATCCAAACCCTGACCGCCAATACGGCGCTGGCCAAGGAAATCATCCGCAAACTGGTGCCTCAACTTCCCAAGACCCGCGCGTGCGGTTGTCAACACGCCCTGAAGCACGCGATCATGACCGACCTGAAAACCGTGCCCGCCACGACGCTCGAAGCCTTGGCCCCTCTTCTGGGCAAATATCGCTGATCCAGTCCATCATGTCTGACTCATCCTTGCTTAGAGAAATCTCGCGACGACGGACGTTTGCCATCATTTCGCATCCGGACGCCGGCAAGACTACCTTGACCGAAAAGCTCCTGCTGTACGGCGGCGCCATTCAGTTGGCCGGCTCCGTGCGATCACGCCGCGATCGGAAAAACACCAGTTCCGACTGGATGGAGTTGGAGAAGGAACGCGGCATTTCGATTTCCTCCACGCTGCTTCAGTTTGATTACGGCGGCTGCGTCATTAATCTTCTCGACACCCCGGGCCACAAAGACTTCAGCGAAGACACCTATCGCGTCCTGACCGCCGTGGATAGCGTTATCATGGTCATTGACGCCGCCAAGGGTATTGAGGAACGCACCCGGAAACTCTTTGAAATTTGCCGGCTTCGCGGCATCCCCATCTTCACGTTCATGAACAAGATGGATCGTCCGGCCCAGGATCCTCTGGCCCTCATTGACGAACTCGAGAAAGTGCTTGGTATCGGCGCTTTTCCCATCACCTGGCCGCTTGGAAGCGGCGTGGAGTTCAAGGGGGTCTATGACCGGCTCACAAAGAAATTGCATCTTTTCGAGCGCACGGCACATAACGCCTACCGTGCCCCGGAGCAGGTTACCGGCATCCATGACCAGGCCCTGCTGGATCGCATTCCTCCCCATATCCGCGATCCCTGGCTGGAGGAATTGGAAATGTTAAGCGCCGCAGGTGAAAGTTTTGACGAGAACCAGGTGCTCCGCGGGGAAATTACCCCGGTTTTCTTTGGAAGCGGTATGACCAACTTCGGCGTGCAACTCCTGCTCGACTATTTTATCCAGCACGGCGCCCCGCCGCAGCCGCGGATTTCCCTCCAAGGCCCGATTGCGCCGGAGCATCCGGATTTCTCGGGGTTCGTGTTCAAGGTCCAGGCGAATATGAACCCCCGCCACCGTGACAGGCTTACCTTCGTGAGGGTTTGTTCGGGAATATTCCAGAAGGACATGATCGTTAACGATCCTGAAACCGGAAAACCGGTTCGCCTGTCCTATCCCCAGAAATTATTCGGTCAGGAACGCGAATCACTGGAAGTCGCCTATCCGGGCGATATTGTGGGATTGGTAACACATAAGGCCTTTCAGATCGGCGACACCTTGACGAGCAATCCGGCGATCCGGTATGACGAAATTCCCAGGTTCCCACCCGAGGCATTCTCCTATATCCGCAATACCGGCGCTTCAAAACAGAAACAACTTCGCGAAGGATTGGATCAATTGCTTCAGGAAGGCGTCATTCAGTCCTTTGAGTTGATCGGCGAATTTCAGACTGCCCCCCTGCTGGGTGCTGTCGGCCAGCTACAGTTCGAGGTTGTGGCCTACCGGCTCCAAGCCGAATATGGCGCCGAACCCCGCCTTGAGCCCGCGCCCTTCACCCAGATCCGGTGGTTTTCGCCGGGAGTCACGCGGGAGGCGCTCACCCAATTGTATCTTGGCACCGGAGTCAAACTGGCAGCCGATATGCGCGGCCAGCATGTGATCCTTTTCCCCGACAAATGGGCGGTGGACTATTTCCTCAAGGAACACCCCGCCGTGGAACTCCACGCCGTCTCCCAACACGCCACAGCCTCCAAAACCCTTTTGGACTCCTGAGCGCCGGGCGCATCTGCGATTCGGTGCAAGCGATTCGCTCACACTAAGGGGAAGGGGTTGCTTTATCCTCGGGCATCCTCTAAATTGCTCTACTTAAGTAGAGACACTGGAACATACGATACTGAGCGGTTGGAGACTACGATCATGAAACATTCGACACGATACCATGTAGCCCTGGTTTACAATGCGGGAGCCTCCGCTTCTCCCGAGACACCGGGCGACACGGGAAGCACCGATGATCTCCGCAAGATGATACGGCGCATGGCCCATGTTCTCCGCAAAGTCGGATATAAAGTCACCATTGTTCCGCTCGCCAACGATTTGCTGGTTTTCCAGCGAAAACTTCGCCGTCTTCGCCCCGATGTCGTCTTCAATCAGTATGACGACGTCGTTCATGGCGCTCTGTATGAGATGCGCGTCGCCGCGCTGGTTCAGATGATGGGGTTTCCCATGACCGGCTCCCCTGCCCTTGCCCTGGGATTAAGCCGTTATAAGTACATGTCCGCAAGTTTGCTTCAGGGCGCAGGCATCCCGATGCCACCGAAAACGGAGATCCTCGAGCGTATTGGCGATGTGGACCGGTGTAAATGGAATTTCCCGATCATTGTCCAACCCAGCCGTGAACATGCTGGTATCGGATTATCCCGTGATTCAGTGGTTTCCACCAAAACGGCACTGAAGGCCAAGGTGCGCGAGATTCTCCAGCACTATCATCAGCCGGCCCTCGCCCAGCATTTTCTGCCGGGACGTGAATTTAATGTCGGTATTCTGGGTGGAAGAAAATTAACGGTACTTCCATTGGCTGAAGTGGATTACACGAGACTGCCCAAGGAGATTCCACAAATCATGTCCTACGCCGCCAAATGGATGGAAGACAGCGTGGAATACCAGAAAACGTCGGTGATCTGTCCTGCAGAGGTGGAACCCTATCTGGCTCGGGAGATCAGCGCCATCGCCCTGCGGGCATTTCGTGCCGTAGGCGGCTGGGGCTACGGGCGGGTGGATATCCGGCTTGATGAAGTCGGACAGCCGCGAGTCCTTGAAGTAAACTGCAATCCATCCCTGGATGAGAGCGTGGCGCTAGCCCGTTCCGCCGAGAAAGCCAATATTGACTATCCTCATTTGTTACAGAATATCGTCAAAACTGCCATGGAAGGCCCCTCGTTTGATGTCGGCATCCCGATGATATAATCGCACGGGACGTCCATTACCCTGTAAATCGGCCGGTGTAGGCAAAGTCCTTCGCCAAGGACGTGGCAAGGGAGGTGATTTCCATGAGCTTTTCATTCCCTTTGCGACGGGGCATTCTCAAGTTCAAGAACTTTGCCCGATCCTCCAACTTCTCGAGAATCGTCGTCACTTCCCCAGCCTCCAGCCCTGACCAAACACTGATGCTGGCGGCCAACCTGTTGAGATGCTGCCTGATAAACAGACAAGCCGGAATTTGGGCTTCCGCCCTGACCTTCGGAAAAACCTGCCGAAGTTTGTCGTCCACGTACCCCTGTGCGGCCTCGCGATATCGCTCGGCCCGCTGACCGTAATGTTCGGCCAAAAGCATAGTCATCCCGGTCACCGGATTTACCAACGGCCCTGTGGCTACCTCTGGGGCTGCGCGGCTCTTCAGACTTCGCATCAACTTTGAAACAAATACCAGTTTCCGCAATGCGGGCCAAAACCGATATTTCCGGCGCCACCCTGAGCGCGGGGTCAGCCAGATGGCAAAGGTCTCCGCAAAATCTTCATCCGGATGCTTTTGGGCATAGTTCCGGCCATACTGACTGTGAACGAGATGCCGAACAAAATCCCGACTGGAGGGATCTGGCAGAAAGACATCACGATACGGTTTTGAGAATTTTCCAAACACATCGGTCCATCCCGGCCATTCCCATAACCGGTAGGCATAGTTCAGCGCGTGGCCCACTTCATGGCGCAAATACATCAGGGTGGTCCGGGTATCCTCGATCTCACCCGTCTGCTCTTCCTCAATCCGGGCCAAACGCCTGTCGGTCAGGTAAAAGGGTACTCCAACCGCCGGAACCTCGTCAGGACACCCCCAACAATCAGTCAGGTAAAAATCAGGCATGAACTTGATTCCCTTGGTTTCAAGCTCCCGTTTCACCTGCCGGATCATAACCTCCATGGGTGAACTTTTAATGGTCAGTTTCAGGTCACAAATTCGCGTATTTAGTAATTCGTAACGAATTGTGCTCCAACTTGTTACAAGTAATTTTGCCTGCGCAGCACTCATGTATTACACTCGAAATAAACGCCCATTTCAGTTTATGGCAAACAACATAAAGCTGGCGATTTTATCACTTTCCCATTAAAACAAAACCGTTTTTTCAAGACGTCTTGGTTGAGAGGGGCAGGATGGCGCTTCGTATAGTCATTGCTGACGATCACAAAATTGTACGGGAAAGTTTTCGGGCACTGCTCGAAAGCGATTCGCAATTTGAGGTCATCGCCGATGTCTCCGATGGCGAAATAGCGGTAACGACCGTTCTCTCCCTAAAACCTGACATCGTGGTCATGGATATGACGATGCCAAACCTTAATGGCGTGGAGGCTACACGCCAGATCTTGAAGCAGCTTCCGGACACCCGGATTATCGCCCTTTCGATGCATTCCCATCCCCGGTTTGTGTTAGCCATGCTGCGCGCCGGGGCAGCTGCCTACATCCTGAAAACCAGTAAAGCCCAGGAACTCATCAAGGCGATCCGGACCGTGGCGAAGGGAAAATCATATATTTCAGAGGGCTTGGAAATGCGGCCTGAGGATTCAGCCTCCCATGATATTCCCTCTCCCGAATGCGACGTGCCCCTCGCCAAACTAAGCAGTCGGGAACGTCAGGTATTGACCTTGATCGCGGACGGCTACGATAGTCACGCGATCGGCTCAAAACTAGGTGTGGCGAATAAGACAGTCTCTACACATCGCGAACATATTATGTCCAAACTTCATATTAACAATATCGCGGGACTTACCAAGTATGCTGTCCGCGAGGGACTTTCCTCAATCTAACATCTCCCCTCATCACTATGAAACCAGGCCAAAATGATCTGCCCGCCATGAATGAACTCCTCCGAATTGCCAAACAGAAGGGGCTTGCCATCCAAGGCGGAAATATACGCCGTACCTCGTCCCGCTTTTGTCTGGGAGTGGAACACGGGGATTACAACGGCACCGAGTTGTTCGGGGTCGGGACGGACCGGTTCATCTGGATGGCCTTCAAGCCCAACGGCACCGACCGGATACGTCTATTCAGCAACAATTTTCCAGACGACGGTGTGGTGGAATTTCGTTCCGGAAGTATCCCGGCGCCGCGTCACCCCTCCATCGCCGACACCTGGGCTCGTTTCCCCTTCGGCTGTGACCATATCCTCCGAAAGGCTGGATTTGAACTCAAAACCGGCTTCGATGCCGTGCTGATCGGCAACATTCCCGGTGGCGGCATGTCACGCTCGGCCTCGCTCACTCTCAACCTCCTGCTCACGATGATGGAGGTTAATGCCTTGAAGCTCGGCAGGAACAAGATGCAGATCATTGACTTGGCCCAAGCGGTGGAAAACGACTACATTGGCTCTCCCTGCGGCCAGCTTGACCAGATCATGATCTACTTCGCCCGGTCCGGTATGGGCACACACTATAACCCTCAGACCCGATCCATCACCTACATTCCCATTGGCCGCAAGGCCCCCGATTTCCGGATTGTAAGCCTGGACACGGGCACCGTGCGACCCGGTCTTGAGAAATCATCTTACAAAGTGCGCCGGAAGGAATGCGACGAGTTCGCAACCCTCGCCGGGTTAAAATTCGGTTTTAAGAAACTGGCCGACGTCCGCGATGAATCGCTGTACCAGAAAATCATGTCAGCTTATGGCAAAAGTCATCCGGCTCATTGCGACCGGCTTGCCTACATCTATCATGCCCAGAAACGATTCCATAAAATGCTCAAGGCGTGGCGCAGTGGCGATATCGCTACCGTCGGCGCCATTTTTCGCGCGGATGGAATCGGGCTGCGCGATCAGTACAAAATATCAGGCCCGGAACTGGAAACCATGTGTGATCTAGCCAGGACGGTTCCCGGTGTCTACGGAGAGCGGATGCTGGGCGGCGGCGACAAGGGCGCCTCTGGCGCCATCGTGGCGGCTGGCAGCGTCAAGGCGCTACAAAAGGCCGTGGATACCGGATATCCACGAAGCTATCCCTCCATGGCGGTTAACTATGCCGTGCATACTCTCAAAATCGTGGACGGCGTAACCGTCTTTCCTCTACCCGGATGAACCCTTATGACACTTGAACTCCATTTGAAACCTGGACGCGAGTTTCCCATTATCCGCGGGCATCCATGGATCATGTCGGGAGCCATCTCCCGAATGGCCGGGAACCGTGACCTTGATGAGGCTAATATCATCGCCTCAAATGGTTCCTTTATCGGTCGTGGCACCGTCCATCCCAGCTCTGAAATCAGGGCCCGAATTTTTTCCACATGCGAGAATGATCACCTTGATGCGACCGGAATTCATCATCGACTTGAGGTGGCTTTAGAGCGTCGGCAGCGCTGGCTCCCCTGGGGATTGGATACTGCCGCCCGACTCGTTTTTTCAGAAAGCGACGGGCTTCCCGGCCTGATCGTGGATCGTTACGCCGACGTCCTGGTCATTCAGCTTCTGACGGCTCCCTGGGAAGCCCGCCGGGAGGTGCTGATAGAGAGTTTGAAAAAATTGCTGCACCCCAAAACGATCTGGGAACGATCCGATGTGGATGTCCGGCGTCATGAAGGCCTGGAACCCCGGAAAATGCTCCTTTATGGCCCTCCACTCGCCACCCCCACCCCATTCAATGAAGGCGGGATGCGGTTTCTCGCGGATGTTGAAAATGGCCATAAGACCGGATTTTACCTAGACCAACGATCCAACAGGCAGACACTACGCCATTGGGTCGGGCAACTGGGCAGGCCCAGGGTTCTGAATGTATTTGCCTATTCGGATTCATTTGGCGCCTCCGCCCTGCAGGCCGGGGCGGCCAGCGTACTCTCACTCGATTCCTCCACCTCGGCACAGGAACTCGCCGACCGACAGTTGGCGCTCAATCCCGAGTGCGATCCCGCCAAGCGAACCTACCGTGTCGGCGATGCCTTTGAGTTGCTCCGCGGGCTGCGGGAAGACAAGGCCCGGTTTGACCTGATCATCCTGGATCCCCCAAAACTGGTTAATGGGAAGGCGAAAATGCAAAAAGGCTTGCGGGCCTATAAGGACATTAACCTGCTGGCCTGTCAGTTGCTGGATGCGGGGGGGCTCTTGTTTTCTTTTTCGTGCAGCGGACTGGTGGATCGTGAGCTCTTTGGGAAAGTAATTGAAGGCGCAGCCCGCGATGCGCGGCGTCCGGCTCAATTTCTGGCGGATCTCGATCAGCCACCCGATCACCCTCGCAAACCGGGTTTCCCTGAATCCGGGTATCTCAAGGGTTTTGTAGTCGGAGTCTGACGGTATTCATGGCCTTTTCAGGGTTTGACGGCTATCGGATTTTCGGCAAGAGCCCGTTCATGGGCTCTCGCCTGTAACGCCTGCCAGGCGTTGTCGCCGCCTTCCCTGCCCATAGCGTTCCAATACCGTTTCGCCAGACGATCATATCCACCGGAAAACACCGGATTTCCCGACCGTCGCCAAACATCACTCCGCACCAAATAATTTAATATCAGTTTTTCCCTGCCAAGGAGATCCATTCCCTTCATCCGTTCATCAATTTCCTCTGTGACAAACTTGTCTAAACTCATGGATGCCGGCATTGATCCCAACATATTTTTCAATTCAGCCAAGGCGGCCTCGGCTTCGATCGGACGCTGAAAGGCATACAGAGTTAATGCAGATTCGCGCAGGAAATTAACCATCGCCATGGAGGAAAGCGGCGCTTGGGATGGCTTTTCTATCGCACAATGACGAACCCCTTTGGCGGCCACATCGAGTTGCGGGCCACGCTGATAGAGGCGCTGGTTCGGCTCATACAGGAGGGTGCCGTCTTTCACGGTTTCCGTCAGCGCCATCCAGACAAGACGGTCACACCAGACTGAATCCGGCGACTTGAATTCCCGCCCACGATACCCCCAGTACAGGGCATGAGTTTCCGGTAGGCGCCAGTCCAAGGGACCATACGTGTTTTCCATTGATTTCATGACATCCACTTTCAAACCAACGGAATCCAGCGCCTGTATGACCGCCTCATGGCGCTCAATTTCCGAATAATCCGGCACTCCACTTCCCAATAGGCGCGTAATATCCGCTGCCCAGCTAATTCTGTAAAAAGGAGTCGCCTCGTCCCAGCGCCCCCCCACTTTGTCATAGAAAGTCCAACCAAGTTCCCAGTATAAACTGGGACTGGAAGGGGTTGAGGGAATGCCCTCATCCCGGAGAAGCCGTATTCCATTTTTTATCCAATGCCATCGATCGGCGGGATCCGAAACCACGGCGGTGATATTATAAGACATGTTCCAGGCGTGATAGGCCCAAACCTCCGGATAACGGGGCTCCAGCCGGGTGATCCAATCCGCTAACTGGGCGACCTCAAAAAATTTACCCGCCTCCTGCAGATTGGCAGCCCGAACCCAAAGGATATCGGCGAGGAGACCGCGGAAACCGCCCAAGGCGACGGAGACAAAACGGACACCAGGTGGCGCATCGGATGTCATGATCCTGGATAAGGAACTGGGAATGCCATCCCGTGAACGAGCCCCAACAACGGCGGCAAACGCAAGAAACACTGCCGCCAGAAGAATCAGAATCAGTGTTGATAAAGTAGAACGCAAGTTCCCTACCAGTTTTCCTGATGAACCAATTCACTGCGCGGCTTCCTGCTTTTGGCCCGTACCGGCTCAGCCGGATACCCAAGCGGCATCATAGCCAGGGGATCAATATTCTCAGGAATATTAAGGATGCCGCGCACCCTGCCAGGATCAAAGGCGCCAATCCAACAGGTGCCAAGTCCGAGTTCAGCCGCGCAAAGGGTCATATGATCCATGACAATGGCCCCGTCCACATCCGCATAGCTCTTGTGGTCCGACCTGACCCAGGCCCGTGCGGATTCGACGCAGACAACGACAATAACCGGCGCTTTCCAGAACCAGTCCCGCGCATAGGCGACCCCCAACTTCCGACGTTGTTCTTCATTTCGCACAACAATTAAATGACAGGGCTGCCGATTGGCGGCTGACGGCGCCATACGTCCCGCCTCCAGAATCATGTCGAGGGTATCTTCGGGAACAGGCTTCGTATCGTACGCGCGGACACTAAACCTTTTCTTGGCCAATTCGAGAAAATTCATATGCATCTCCTCATCGACTTGCTACCACGACACGATCACGATTCCCAAGATCCTTGTGAATGCGAATGTCGGTAAACTGGTGGTTCTCTAACCATTCCACAACAAGGGCTCCCTGGTCAAAACCTATTTCCAGAAATAACCAGCCGCCGGGCCGCAACACGCGAAACGCTTGCACGGCGAGTTGCCGGATAAAGTCCAATCCATCCGCCCCCCCATCCAGGGCTGACAGGGGCTCATAATCTCGGATGTGGCGCGGCAACTGCTGGCATTCAACCGTCGGGATATAAGGCAGGTTGGCCACCACGGCATGGAGCGACTCCGGCTCAAATCCTTCCAGCAAATTTCCGCACCGAAACTCCATCAACGGTGCCACGCCATTCATGGCCGCGTTCTCTCTGGCCAACTCAAGGGCAGCCTCCCGGGCATCCACGGCCCTGTAGCGGGCTTCGGATTTGACCAATGCCAAACTGATAGCCACGCATCCACTACCCGTGCCGATATCGGCAATGACAGGGTTGTCCATAACCCACAGGGGGGCACACTCCAACACTCGGATCACCAGGCTTTCTGTATCAGGACGGGGAATCAGGGCCCTTGCATCGGTTTTAAAGCGGTGCCCCATGAACTCGGTGTCACCCACAACATATTGCAGTGGTTCTCCCGACCCGAGGCGTTTAATTCCGTCGCGCAGGGAGACCAGATGGGATTCAGGCACCACGGACTCAAAGCGGATATAGAGTTGGAGTCGTGGACAATCCAGAATATGGCTCATCAACTGTTCCATCACCAATCGCGCACTCTCCACGCCACGGCCGGCCAGATAGGCGGTGCCAGACTGCAGCACTTCGATGAGCGTTTTCATGGGTTGACCGTGGCCATTTCCTTGCGGATGCGAAGTTCTGTATCGTGATCCTGAAGCGCCGTGAGCAATTCGTCAAGCGCCCCCTCCATAACACGGTTCAGCGTGTAGATCGTAAAATTTATCCTATGATCCGTAAGCCTGTTTTGCGGGAAATTGTAGGTACGGATCTTCTCGCTTCTATCCCCCGTGCCGATCTGGGTTCGCCGCAGGTTTCCGCTCTTTTCCTCGTCCTGTCGCTGACGCCAGTCCAGAAGACGCGCCTTGAGTACGCTCATGGCCTTTTCTTTGTTTCGATGTTGCGACCGTTCATCCTGACTTTGCGCCACCAAGCCTGAGGGAATATGGGTGATTCGAATCGCCGAATAGGTGGTATTGACTCCCTGTCCGCCCGGTCCCGAGGAACAGAATATATCCACGCGAATATCTGCAGCGGGGATATCAATATCATCCACCTCATCCACCTCGGGAAGAACCGCCACGGTTGCGGCCGATGTGTGGATGCGTCCGGAACCTTCCGTCACCGGAACGCGCTGAACGCGATGACACCCCGACTCATATTTCATGACGCGGTAGACATGGGTTCCCGTAACCGAGAACACCACTTCCTTGTAACCGCCAACATTCGAGGGGCTGGCGTCAATCACTGAAACCTTCCAGTGGCGCGCATCGCAATACCGGTTGTACATCCGGAACAGGTCCCCCGCAAACAGGGCGGCCTCTTCCCCGCCGGTTCCAGCCCGTATTTCCATAATGACATTGCGTTCATCATTGGGATCGGGGGTGAGTAAAGCGCCCAGAAGCTCTTTTTCGGCGGGAAGAAAAGCTTTTTCCAATCCGGACACTTCCTCGGCGGCAAGGGCCTTCAGGTCGGGATCAGCATCATCCGTGGCAAGCAAGGCGCGCTGCTCATCCAAATCGCGCCGGATCCGGAAATAGATTTCCGATTTCTCCATGATTTTCCGGAGACGGGAATGCTCTTTGACGGTCTCCCGGAATTTCTTCTGGTTGGACGCCACGGCGGGATTGGCGATATCCGCTTCCAACAGGACCATGCGGGCGGCCAGTTTATCGGTATAGGCTTTATCGATCACAGGAACGTTCCCCGCAGAAATAGTTCAACACCCTTGGTGTAGCCAAAACAGAAAAAGGCCAGAACACCTTTCGGTCTTCCGGCCTTTTCCATACTCTCTGCCTGACTACTTTTTCGCGTAACGCTTACGGAATTGTTCCACGCGTCCCTTGCTGTCTTGCAGGGCCGACCGTCCGGTATAGTGCGGATGACAAGCGGAGCAGGCGTTCACATGCATCGTTTTGCTCGTCGACTTGACTTGAACGATCGAGCCGCAGGCGCAGGTGATCGTTCCCTCTGTATAGTTGGGATGTATATCCTTTTTCATGGCCAAACCTTTCTTCAAAAAAGCCGTGTCCTTTTACCCGATTCCCCCATGCCGCGCAACCACTTTCTCCGAAAACAAGCGACGCACGACCGTGCCGGCTATTTCGCTGTATCGAGCGAACGCCTTATTTCCTTCACCAACGCAGCCAGTCTTCCTTCTCCGGCGGCCTTCACCATGGCGCTTCCGACGACAACCCCGTCGGCATACCGGGCCGCCGCACAGGCCTGCTCGCCGTTGCTGACGCCGAACCCTGCCACAACAGGTAGCCCTGTATGTTTTTTCAAGCGCGCCAAGTGATCCGACACATCCGCCGGAAGTTCCGCCCGGGCACCCGTAACCCCTTTGACCATGATGTAATATACAAATCCCTGCGCAGGTTTCAGGATGGTGGCCAGCCTTGCATCCGGTGTGGTTGGGGCAATCAGGGTTATGAAGTCCAATCCCTGCTTACTCAAATGGGTTCTGAGTTCGCCGCTCTCCTCAAACGGAAGGTCCACAACCAGAAAGGCATCTACTCCCGCCTTGGCCGCATCCTCCGCCAACTGTGAATAGCCGTAGTTGAAAAACGGGTTGGCATATCCGAACACGACGATGGGGGTGCCGAAATCTTTCCGCAACCGGCCGGCCATTTTCAAGACCCCGGAGACGGTGGTTCCCGATATCAACCCACGCCGCCCCGCCGCCTGGATCACCGGCCCGTCGGCCGTTGGATCCGAAAACGGAACCGCCAATTCCAGAATATCCACCCCGTTTGCAAGCGCTTCCCGGCATTGCGCCTCAGAGGTTTCAATATCGGGGTCTCCCGCCATCTGAAAACCGACCAGGGCTTTCCGGTTCTGCTGTCTCAAGCGATCAAATGTTTGCTGAATCCGGTTCATACTCCCCTTTGCGTAGGATTGGTAGTGATGGCATCATATTCAAGCACGCTTTCCAAATCTTTATCACCCCGACCGGAAAGACAGACCACAATGGAGCCGCTCTTTCCGACCTCACGGGCTCGCTGGCGGGCTTCCGCAATGGCATGGCTGGATTCTAGTGCCGGAATGATCCCCTCAAGCAGGGTAAGTTCATGAAAGGCCGCAACGGCTTCACGGTCGGTAATGCCGGAATAGGTTACCCGTTTTAGATCCGCCCACATGGCATGCTCGGGGCCCACACCGGGATAATCCAACCCGGCGCTGATGGAATGGGCATTGATGATCTGGCCGTCCGCATCCTGAAGCACATACGACTTACTGCCATGAAGGATTCCGGCCCGTCCGGCTTCAATGCTCGCCGCGTGCTGGCCCGAGTTCAGGCCATGCCCGGCGGCCTCCACGCCGATCAGTTTCACCCCGGGGTCGTTAATAAATGGATAGAAAATGCCGGCCGCATTGCTGCCGCCACCCACACAGGCAATCACCATGTCCGGCAACCGCCCCTCCTGTTCCATGCACTGTTGCCGGGTTTCGATTCCGATCACGCTCTGGAAATCCCGAACCATGACCGGATAGGGATGCGGCCCGGCAACGGTACCAATTACATAGAACGTTGTATCGACAGCCGCCACCCAGGCGCGCAAAGCCTCGCTCATGGCGTCTTTTAGGGTTTTGGTGCCACTACTCACAGGTACGACACGTGCCCCCAACAGTTTCATCCGCTTCACATTCGGGGCCTGGCGCCGGATATCTTCCTCTCCCATGTAGACATCACAGTCCATGCCGAAACGGGCGGCCACAGTGGCAGTCGCCACCCCGTGTTGACCGGCGCCGGTTTCTGCCATGAGTTTCTTCTTGCCCATTCGCCGGGCCAGAATGGCCTGCCCCAACGTATTATTAACTTTGTGAGCCCCGGTATGATTGAGATCCTCGCGCTTCAGGAACACCCTGGCGCCTCCGAAGGCTTCGGTCAGCCGTGGCGCGAAATAAAGCGGCGAGGGCCTCCCAACATAATGTTTCAGCAGACTGCGGAATTCCGCGTCAAATGCCGGATCCGCCTGAGCCGCCCGGTAGGCCGCCTCCACATCAATCAAGGCCGGCATCAACGTCTCGGCTACGTACCGCCCACCATAAACCCCGAAATGGCCGTTGGCATCCGGGAAATTGTTAAAGTCGTTCATCGTGTAAAATCCTCATCCTGTTAGTCTATAAGATCCCTGCCGCCGCTCTGGCATTCTCGATGAAGTCGGCCACCTTCCTGCGATCCTTCTTGCCATGAGAACTCTCGACGCCACTGGCGACATCCACGCCAAGCGGACGAACCTGCCGGATGGCCTCTGCCACCGAAGCGGGGTTGAGTCCACCGGCCAACATCGCCCGATGCCGCGACGCAAATTCAAACGCGGCTTCCCAGTCTATCTTTAACCCTGTACCGCCGTACGTCGGCGAAGCCGCATCCATGACATAACGCTCCGCCTTCCACTGTCGAATGTCCGGCATCCAGTTTCCCGTCTCCAGCCGGACAGCCCGCCAAACCGACACGCCAAAATCCTCATAATCTTCCGGTTCCTCATTACCATTTAGCTGCACGGCCACTAATCGGCATGCCTCAGCCACCTCTTTTACCAGGATGGGTTCCTCGTTTACAAAAACCCCCACCGGCTTGGCATGAGCGGGAAGATTATCCACAATCCGGGACAATTCCTTGAACGTGATGTGGCGGGGCGATTTTGGGTAAAGCACGAAGCCAAGATAGTCGGCCCCCGCTTCCAGTGCCCAGCGCGCATCATCAAGGTTGGTCAGCCCGCAAATCTTGATCGTAAACATACCGCCATCACCCCGTCGCCCGCAAGGCTTTCAACGCTTTGCCGGGAAACGTCTCCCGCAGCAAAGATTCACCGATCAGGAAGCCCCTATAGCCAGCCTCCTGCAGTCCCAGAATATCCTCATGAGTCTTGATGCCACTCTCTGCAATACAGAGCCGGTCAGCAGGGATCCCTTTGGCCAACTCATAGGTTACGGCCAAATCCGTCGTCAGGGTTTTCAAATTCCGGCTGTTCACACCGATAATGGCGTCTTCCAAAGCCAACGCCATCTTGAGTTCGTCTTCCGTATGAACCTCCACAATCGCCTCCAGGCCCAACTCCCGGCTTTCCTGATAAAGCAGTTCCAACTGACTGGGTTCCAGAGCCGCCACAATCAGCAAAACCACATCGGCACCCCAGGCGGCGGCTTCCGCCAACTGGTAGACATCAAACAGAAAATCCTTCCGCAAAACCGGAACCGTAACACTACGCCTGACCGCCTTCAGGTCGGCCGGTGTTCCCATGAAATAATTAGGCTCGGTCAGCACCGAAATCGCCGCCGCCCCGCCGGACACATAAGACTGAGCAATGGCTGCAGGATCAAAAGACGTGCGAAACTGACCGGCGGACGGACTCGCCTTCTTGACTTCGGCAATTATCCGCGGCTTGGGGGCATGGCGAAGCGTCGCGGCCAGACTGCGGTATTCGACCCTCTGTTCGGCAATCCACAGAAGTTCATTTATCGAAACGGCTCGCTTTGCAGCGGCAACATCTTTACGCCGATCTCGCAAAATCCGGATCAACACATTTTCTTGAGTAGTTTCGAGGCTGGACATGGGGTCTCACAATTCCAAGACAACAGATTTTGAACAGATGATGGTTAGGTAAATCGATAATAAATCCTAAATTTCCCATGCCCAAAAGCTATCACAAGATCGCTTTTGCTGCCAGACAAACCAGACATCGGCAAACCGCCAGAAGGCCTTGGCTTCGCCGACCCGAGTTATAAAAAGTCAATTGAGATGTAATATTTCGTCGTTTTCATGTAATAAGATTAAGAAGGTGGTATCCGGTGAACGAAAACGAACTCGACAACATTGTGCAGCGGGTCCAAAACGGGGATCAGGATGCATTTGGCGAGGTGGTGTTCGCTATCCGGAAAGAATTGAGAATCTTTCTCTCCGCCCACGCCTGCTCCATCGATATGATCGAGGAAGTGCTTCAACATACCCTTGTGGTCTGTTATGAAAACATTGAGAAATATGAATTACGAGGCACCTTTCTTTCATGGGTTAAGGGAATCTCTCGCAACCTGATGCTCAAGGAACTCAAGGCACGCTCACGATACATGTCCCCGGATGAGGATGAACTGGACCGGATCGTGCTTCAGTCCGTTATGAATTCAGCGAAAGCTCAGGATCGGGAGGAAGCCTACGTGGAGCACCTGCGTAATTGTCTGGCAAAATTGCCCGAGGAATCCCGCGAATTAATTCAGCAGCGCTATTTCAACCGGTCATCCATCAGGGAACTCGCGAGGCTTAACAGCCGGACCGAAACCTGGGTTGCCGTGGCCTTGTTCAGAATTCGCGACATTCTCCGGGATTGCATGATGAGGGAGGTGGCCTCATGAATGAACGGGATTTCATTCTTCTGGTGGAACAGTATTTGGATGGAAGCATCACGCCAAAAGGCCGGGCGGACCTGAAAGCGGAAGTCCTGTCCCATCCTGAACGGAAACGAATATTTGAGGAGCAGACCCGCCAACACATCCGATTGCATGCCCAGACCAGCCGGGTGGATTTCTCCGAATCCCAGCGGATCGCCTTTATCGTTGTGGATATCGTTGAAAAGCAAAAGCATCCGAACGCCTTCATGGATCTGATCCGGCAAAAGACATTCCGCGAACGGGCGATGCTCATTCTCAGGGGATTGCGTGCCGAAAAAGAATCTGCAGCCCACCGCGCAGCCAAAGCTGAACTGGTGCGTATGGTTGGTCCCGTGAGCTTCTCTGTTGTGGTGAATGTTGCCGCCCTGCTCCTCCTTTTCTTCTGGGTCCCTTATGTCCTTCCGCCGCAGCCACCGTCCAACCTACCCCCGGAACCAGACGGGGTCACCGTTATCCTGGGCACGCCGAATCCCGGCTCCAGCGTGACTCCTGTCGAACCGCCTCGTGGGGATTTGCAGGCTAACAAGACGACATCTTCTTCAGACTCGACCTCTCCTGCTGCCGGCCTTTCGTCAACTCCCTCGTCTCTGGTGTCTACCCCTCAGGTCCAACCCGACGTTATTACCGTATCAGGAGGGGACGGGGACACGACTCATGACGACACCGCCATCGCTCCGCCCGACTCACTCAGGGGTATTCCGTCCGGAATATCAATGGTCTCGATCGGTTCGCGTGGAACGAATGATCGTGCGGCGGCGCTAGAAACGCATCATGCCACCCAAACCGACAGCGCCGTGATCAAATCACTCCGCTGGCTCAAGGAGCACCAAAAGGCCGATGGATGCTGGCCGGGCCAGGACACCACCGCCATGAGCGGATTGGCATTGCTTGCCTATCTGGCACACGGAGAAACCCCCGTCTCACCGGAATTCGGCATCACAGTGACCCGCGGACTCAAATATCTGCTCGGGCAACAGGACTCAAAGGGCAGCTTTTCCCAGAATGTCTATGCCCACGCCATCGCCACCTACGCCATCGCCGAGGCCTCAACCATGACGCGCATTGTCGAGTTGAAGATACCGTTGGAGAAAGCCGCGCGAGTCATCCTTGATGGTCAGCAAAGCAACGGCGGGTTCGACTATAATTACCGGAAAGAGCAGCGATTCGACACGTCGGTAACCGGCTGGCAGATTCAGGCGCTCAAGGCAACCCTTATCGCCGGCGCCGATGTACCGGGTCTGGACGACGCCCTGGTCCAATCCATCCGGTTCCTACAATCCGATGCGTTTGCCCGGGATGGAAGCGGATTCGTTTATGAAGGGAAGCCCGGAATACCCGCTGCCAGCGGGGGTCGTCCCAGTATGACCGGAGTGGGAACCCTCTGCCTCCAGATGCTTGGGAAAAGCGCTTCCCCGCAGGTCAGAACCGGACTTAAAGCGCTGCAGAAAGCGGAACTTGATTGGCCGGCCACCGGCAAAGTCAACGTCTATAGCGGATATTATGTGACCCAAGCTAAATTCCAAAGCGGCAGTCGCACCGATTGGATGCAATGGAATCTGAAGATGCAGAAGGTCCTGCTTGCCAAGCAACACCGGGACGGCCATTGGGAGCAGGGCGATTACGACAATGGCTCATTCGTTTATTCCACCGCACTTTGCACATTGATGCTGGAAGTATATTATCGGTATCTTCCCACCTATATCCAACGCCCCGATCCAGAACTGCCGCAAAAAAATGCCTCGCGAGATGTGTCCATTGACATCCGATAGCCTA
>Ga0194060_10000463_pt1 | contig 29644 bp, 25 predicted proteins | sample SepL225m_MetaG_FD_163427 | JGI IMG/M metagenome (GOLD analysis project Ga0194060, IMG submission 163427) | Anoxic zone freshwater microbial communities from boreal shield lake in IISD Experimental Lakes Area, Ontario, Canada - Sep2016-L222-5m | ecosystem: Environmental > Aquatic > Freshwater >...
CCGAAAAGCCCTTAGACTCATGAAATTGGCCGAAAAGTTCAATAAACCAGTCGTATGTCTGATTGATACTCCAGGGGCATTCCCAGGCCTAGAAGCTGAGGAAAGAGGCCAAGGAGAGGCCATTGCTAGGAATATATATGAGATGATTCGTTTAAAAGTGCCCATTATCATCTGTATCATAGGAGAAGGGGCCAGCGGTGGTGCATTGGGTATTGGAGTGGGCGACAAAACCCTGATGATGGAAAATACCTGGTATACCGTGATTTCACCTGAAAGTTGTAGTTCCATATTATGGCGTAGCTGGGATAAAAAGGAGTTAGCAGCAGAACAACTAAAGTTAACTGCGAATGATATGAAAGGTTTTGGCCTAATTGATGAAATTGTGTCTGAACCTGTTGGAGGGGCCCATTGGAGTTACCCTGAGGCTGCCCAAATTTTAAAGGAAAAAATAATAGCTGCTTTGGCATCGGTACAACATATAGACGCAACAAAAAGGACTGAAAACAGAATCGAGAAATACAGTAAAATGGGATTTTGGGAGGAAGCGTAACAATATTATTTTATCTTTACTCACTATGCTAAGACAAATTTTAAAAGGAACGGGTGTTGCGATTGTAACTCCGTTTAAAAAAGATAAATCAATTGATTTTGCTGCGCTTGAAAATATCATTGATATTCAAATTGCGGGGGGCGTAAATTATATCGTGACATTGGGTACCACGGGGGAGTCAGTGGTATTAAGTGATCAAGAAAAAATAGAAGTATTTAATTGTACAGTTAATAAAATAAATAATAGGGTACCTGTGGTGGTAGGTATTGGTGGCAATAATACCGCAGAAGTTATAAAATCATTCAGCAAATTTGATTTAACAAAAGTGGTAGCGATATTAAGCGTTACTCCTTATTACAATAAACCAGCACAAGAAGGATTATACCAGCATTATATTGCATTAGCAGATGCTGCTCCCAAACCTATTATTTTATATAATGTACCTGGTAGAACAGGTCGTAATATGTCGGCAGATACTACACTTCGTTTAGCAGTGCATCCTAATATTGCTGGTATTAAAGAAGCAGGTCCAGAGATGGCACAATCTATCGCAATTTTAAAAGATCGCCCATCTGATTTTTTAGTAGTGAGTGGAGATGATGAATTAGTGATGGCTCAAATTGCATGCGGAATGGATGGTGTGATCAGTGTTGCTGCGAATGCTTTTCCAAAACAATTTTCTGATATGATTCAAGCTGCTTTATTAGGTGACTTTGTAAAATCAAAATCTTTGAATGATAGTATGCTAAATGCATATTCACATATGTATGCCGAAAATAATCCTGCAGGTATTAAAGCATTTATGTTTGAGCAAGGGTTACTTCAAAATGAACTTCGTTTACCCTTAGTACCCGCTTCGGCAGATTTGCAAGTGAAAATTAAAAATTGCTTAAAGCAAATGGCGGCTTAATTCAGTTTCTTTTTAATGGCTTGTAATTTCATTAAAGCTTCAACTGGTGTTAGGTTATTAATGTCAATCGCGTCTAATTCCTTTCGGATTGATTCAAAAGTTTCTGTGTGCGCATCAAAAATTGATAATTGATATTTAGTATTAGGTTCTTGCGCCAAAGGCGTTGCTAAATTTTGACTCCCCTTATTTTTTAATTCCATTTCGTTTAAAATAGCATTGGCTCGGTCTACTAAAATAGTAGGCATGCCGGCCATTTTAGCCACATGAATACCAAAACTATGTGTGCTGCCACCCTTTGTTAATTTGCGTAAAAAAATAATTTTATTGCCAACTTCCTTATGACTCACATGAAAATTATGCACAGTAGATAATTGTGCTTCTAAATCATTCAATTCATGATAATGTGTCGCAAATAATGTTTTTGGCTTTTGCTTTGATTGGTATAAAAACTCAACAATACTCCAAGCAATCGAAATGCCATCATAGGTGGAAGTGCCTCGGCCAATTTCATCTAATAAAATTAAACTTCGCTCACTAATATTATTTAAGATACTAGCTGTTTCAAGCATCTCCACCATAAAAGTAGATTCGCCTGCATTTAAATTATCGTTGGCACCAACGCGAGTAAATATTTTGTCGGTCAATGGAATGTCAGCACTTTGAGCAGGAACATAGGAGCCCATATGTGCCATTAAAGTAATGAGTGCGGTTTGTCTTAACACCGCGCTCTTGCCACTCATATTGGGACCAGTTAAAATAATGATTTGTTGTGTAGCTGGGTCTAAAAAAACATCATTGGGAATATAAGATTGATCGATGGGTAAGCTTTTCTCTATGACAGGATGCCTTCCTGCTTCAATTTTTAAAATGGTATCCTTAGTAAGAGTGGGTTTGCAATACTTATTTTCTTTTGCTATAACTGCAAAGCATAGCAAGCAATCCAATACGCCCACTAACTGTCCATTTTTTTGAATCGCGTTTAATTCAAGCAATACTTGGACTAATAATTGTTGGTACAATTCATTTTCCAATGTTAAAATTTTATCCTCTGCTCCTAAAATAGTTTCTTCGTAAATTTTTAATTCAGGAGTGATATACCTTTCGGCAGTGGTTAAGGTTTGTTTTCGTATCCATTCACTTGGCACTTTGTTTTTGTGCACATGCGTCACTTCTAAATAATAGCCATACACATTATTGTATCCTATTTTTAGGGATGAAATGCCAGTATTTTCGGCTTCCTTATTTTGTAATTGCGTTAGGTATTCTTTTCCTCCGCTTGATATATTTCTAAGTTCATCCAAAGTAGATGAAACGCCTGGCTTTATAAATCCGCCTTTCACAACCGTTGCTGGTGCTTGTTCGTTTAATGAAGCAAAAATCGCATTCATGCTGTTTTCGCAGGTCAAAAGGTCCTTGCTAACTTGTTGTAAATAAGGGTTGTTGTTTTGCTGTATTATTTTTTTAATTTCAACGACAGCAGCCATTGATTTTCCTAATTGTAAAAACTCGCGCGGTTGAATTTTTCGAGTCGAAAGTTTACTTGCTAATCTTTCTAGGTCGCCACAGGATTCAATTAAATCTCCTAAATGTTGCGTTAATGTGGCATCTTCAATAAAAGTAGAAACCGTATTTAAACGATGATTAATTTGTTCAATGGATTGCAGAGGGAAAACCAACCATCTTTTTAGTAAACGGGCACCCATGGGGCTTTTGGTGGCATCCATTATTTCAAGTAAGCCTTTGCGATCACTGCCATTGCCAATAAGTTCTAAATTGCGAATTGTAAATTTGTCCATCCACAAAATTTCATCTCGAACCATTCGTTGAATTTTGTGAATATGTTGTAAGTGGGGGTGTTCTGTTTCTTTTAAATAATGTAAAATGGCACCTGCTGCAATAATGCCTAAGGTTTGATCTTCAATTCCAAATCCTTTTAAATTTTGAGTTTGAAATTGCTTTAATAGTAATTCAGTTGCAAAGGGTGCATCAAATATCCAACTGTCTAGTCCATATGTGTAAAATTGGTTTCCAAAAACCTCCTTAAATGTGGTCTGGTAGTTTTTAGGAAATAAAATTTCAGCTGGTTGTAAGCTTTGTAATAATTTATCTAAGTAATCGGTGTTGCCTTCGGCTACTAAAAATTCACCAGTCGTAATATCTAAAAAAGCAATACCCCCTTTATCATTTTCAACATAAAGGGCAGCTAAGAAATTATTGTTTTTATGTTCCAATAATTTATCGTTGGTCGCTATACCCGGAGTAAGCATATCAGTGACCCCTCTTTTTACAATACCTTTTACATTTTTAGGATCTTCCAATTGATCACATATGGCCACGCGATGACCTGCTTTCACTAATTTATGTAAATAAGTATCCAAGCTATGATGGGGGAATCCAGCCAATTCACTCGAAGATGCAGCCCCATTATTTCGTTTTGTTAATGTAATGCCTAAAACTTTTGATGCAATGATGGCATCGGAGCCAAATGTCTCATAAAAATCACCCACTCTAAACAACAATATTGCATCCGGGTATTTTTGTTTTATAGCCCGGTGCTGTTGCATTAAAGGAGTATCTGCACTTGATTTTGACATGGATGACAAACCTACATAATTTTTCATAAAAAGCGTACTTTTGCATATGCGTAAAATGAGTATGGAGGACTTAGGCCGAATGTCGGTAGCCGATTTTAAAGAGGCCCACAAAAAGCCGATTATATTGGTCATGGATCAGATTCGTAGTATGCATAATGTAGGCAGCGTTTTTAGAACTGCCGACGCTTTTTTAATAGGGGGTATTTGTTTATGTGGTTTTACTCCTCAGCCACCGCATCGCGATATTCATAAAACAGCTTTAGGGGCGACTGAATCAGTTGATTGGGTTTATTATGAAACGACTGTGCAAGCGGTACAATCTTTAAAACAAAAAGGGTTTAAAGTATTTGCGATTGAACAAACACACGGGAGTGTGTCATTGGATCAATTAGATGCATTTTTGCCCAATAAAAAGGAGACTTCCTTAGCATTTGTTTTTGGTAATGAAGTAGAGGGTGTGAGTGAAGAAGTTTTAGCGCTTTGTGATGGCGCTATTGAAATCCCTCAATATGGCATGAAACATTCTTTAAACATTTCTGTGGCAGCGGCCATTGTTTTATGGGAAATGGTTCGATAAAGTATAAGTTAATATATAATTATAAATAGCATATGTCGACAGTAAAAAATTATTTCAGTTTGGTTAAGTTCTCGCATACCATTTTTGCATTACCCTTTGCGCTTATTGGATTTGTATTGGGTTGTAGAGAAATCTGGTTACAACACAGCACTGTCGATCATATTTTACTCAAACTTTTTTTAGTGCTCCTTTGTATGGTATCAGCAAGATCTACTGCGATGGCTTTTAATAGATACTTGGATAGACACTTTGATAAATTAAATCCCCGAACTGCCATTCGTGAAATTCCTGCAGGTATTATTAAAGCAGAAAAAGCACTGTTGTTTATTTTTGTAAATGCTATAGTTTTTATCCTAGCCACTTATTTTATAAATCCTATTTGCTTTTATTTATCACCAGTCGCTTTATTTGTTATTTTGTTTTATAGTTATACCAAACGATTTACCTATTTATGTCATTTGGTATTAGGGGTAGGTTTGTCTTTAGCGCCTATTGGTGCTTACTTAGCAGTCACAGGAAGTTTTGCTTTATTGCCTTTGCTGTTTTCATTTTCAGTCATATTTTGGGTGAGTGGTTTTGATATTATTTATGCCTTACAAGACATCGATTTTGATCAATCCCAATCCTTATATTCTATTCCAAGTCATTGGGGATTAAGAAAGGCCTTGCGCATTTCAAGAGTATTGCATGTTTATTCGGCCTCATTTGTAATACTTGCCTATTTTGTAGGGGGATTCCATTTTTTATATATAATAGGGCTATTCGTTTTTGTAGGTATGTTGATTTATCAACAAAGTATTGTGAAGCCTTATGATTTAAGTAAAGTAAACCTAGCATTTATGACTGCGAATGGAATTGCTAGCATTGTATTTAGTATTTTTGTCATTAGTGCTATTTTGGTTCAAATTTTCCATTCACCACTTTAACGAATAAAAACATTGGCTAGAATTATTTGTATTGATTTTGGGGGCAAAAGATGTGGGTTAGCTGTGACTGATCCACTTCAAATTATTGCAACTGCTTTAACGACGGTGGACACTAAAAATTTATATACTTTTTTAGCGGATTATTTTTTAAAGGAGCCAGTTGAACTTATTTTGATTGGAGAGCCGCTTAATTTGGATAATAGCCCTACACATGCAACGCCTTTGGTTAAAAAAGCCATTGAAACACTTGAAAAAAAATTCCCAGCCATACCTGTCATTACAGTAGATGAAAGATTTAGCTCTAAAAATGCGGTTCGTGCCATGGTAGAAATGGGCATGAAGAAGAATGATCGTAGGGATAAAAAAACCATTGATCGAGTTGCGGCTACGATGCTTTTGCAGGAATATCTATCAAGCCGTTCTTAAAACCACCTTTTATTGATAACTTTGCACCCACTATAATTGATTGAGTATGATTTTACCTATTGTTGCATACGGAGCAGCTATTTTACGAAAGGTGAGTGAGCCTATCACTGCCGAATATCCCAATTTGTCAAAATTGTTGGAGGATATGTGGGAGACCATGTATGAAAGCAATGGGGTAGGCTTGGCTGCACCTCAAATAAATAAAAACATTCGATTGTTTGTGATGGACAGCGAGCAGATATTTGCCAATAGAGAGGAAGGAGATGAAACCTATGTGGATGCCCCAGGTTTTAAAAAAGCATTCATTAATGCAAAAATACTTTCAACAGGCGGTGAAGATTGGGTTTACAATGAAGGTTGTTTAAGTATTCCTAAAATAAGAGAAGATGTATTAAGACCGGCCGAAGTTACTTTAAGTTATTTGGATGAAAATTTTGTTTCGCATACTGAAACTTTTAAAGGGATATCGGCAAGGGTGATTTTACACGAATATGATCATATCGAAGGAAAGCTTTTTATAGATTACTTAAAACCCCTAAGACGAAAAATATTACAAGGGAAGCTGAATGACATTTCAAAGGGAAAGGTCAAAGTGGATTATAAAATGACTCAAATTAAATAATCCAACTTTAATTTAGTTCAATGAAATTATATCGATCTTTTTTAATTTTGCTATTTATTTCATTGAGCGCTAATAGCATTGCGCAGGATTCTACCATCATGGAAGATGGTCAAAAATTTACATTAACAGACGCCATTGTACGAAATCATTTTGATTATAAGGATATTTTACTTCGTATAAAACAAGACTCTAGTTTTTATAAGGCCTTTAAAACCCTTCGTACTATTGGCTATAGCTCCTATAATCATATTGAGATGATGGATGAAAATAATAAAATGCAAGCTTCGTTAAATAGTAAAACCAGGCAAAATAAAATAGGAGGTTGTCGAACAATGGATGTATTGGAAGAAACAATCACTGGTGATTTACTCAATAAAAATGGCGAATATAATTACACTACTCCTTCCTTGTATGCAAGCTTGTTTTTTACCAAAGGAAGTATTTGCGGGGAAACTAATATAGTATCGGGGAAAAATAGAGTTGTTAAAGGATCGGGGATTGAAAAAGCAAAGGAACAATTAAAAATGTTGTTTTTTAACCCGGGTAAAAAAATTCCTGGCATTCCTTTTATTGGCAATAAACTAGATTTATATGATGAATCGGCCCATGAGTTATATGATTACAAATTGGATTATGTTGAATACCATGGGCAATTAGTATATGTATTTGATGTGCAACCTAAGGCCGATTTAGGATTTTTTGCTAAAGACCGAATTGTAGTAGACCAAATGATCACCTGGTTTAATCCTAAAACACTAGAAGTACTGGGTCGTAACTATTCATTAAGCTATAAGGCAGGTGTATATGATTTTAATGTCTCTATGGAAGTAGAGATGAATTATTTTAATGGCCAATTGGTCCCTAAAATTTTAAGGTATAAGGGTAATTGGGATGTTGTATTTAAAAAGAGAGAAAGGGGATTGTTTACAGCTACTTTATTTGATTACAAACTAGGGCAGTAATTCACTGGATTATAATGTTAAAAAGCTTTGTTGGATATATTTAACTACTTCAATTAAGCTTCCTGTTTCCTTAAACACTTTTAATTGTCGATCAGCGCCAGTGCCTGTTTCAAATATTTGGTGCACTTTTTCAACATGAGACCTGCTACCTAATTCATCCACTACGCCATCAATGAAATCCAATAATTCATTAATTAATTCCTTGGTATCAATTTCTTTTTCCTTACCAAAATCAATTAGTTTTCCTTCAATACCATACCTGCTGGCACGCCATTTATTTTCATTGATGAGTGCGCGTTGGTAATTAATGAAATTAATATTTTGACGACGAAGTGTATAAATTTTTGCGCATATAGCTTGGAATAGGGCAGTAATGGTAATGGTTTCTTGCATCGTCATTGGCACATCGCAAATACGAAATTCTATGGTATTAAAAACAGGGTGTACCCTTAAATCCCACCATATTTTTTTTGCATCATCAATACAATTGGTTTTGATGAGCAGTTGTATAAAATTATCATAGGCCTCGATACTCTCAAATGTATCTGGAATTCCTGTTCTTGGAAATTTATCAAATACTTTTGAACGATATGATTTGTAGCCTGTATTTCGAGACTCCCAAAAAGGCGAGTTGGTACTTAATGCATAAATATGTGGCAGAAAATAACGAGCGGTATTGGCAATATGAATGGCCATACGGCGATCTTCCATACCAACATGGACATGTAATCCAAAAATTAAATTGCTTCGAGCAGCTTGTTGTAATTCGTTGAGTAATTCCTGATATCTTGTTTGATCTGATATTAATTGCGTTTCCCATAAACTAAAAGGGTGTGTGCCAGATGCACCAATACTAAAACCTAAATCATTTGCAATTTTACTAACACCATTACGTAGTTCGATGACCTCAGTAAATGCTTCCTCTACATTTTTACAAATACCTGTGCTTACTTCCACCACCGCTTGGTGCATTTCGGCCTTAATCTTATCCTTAAATAGTTTTTGTCCTTCATTAACAATGGCTTTCTGATGGCTTTTTAATTCCTTCGTAGAGGGATCTAATACCATGTATTCCTCCTCAACACCAACGGTAAATTGTTGTAAATTTTGTATCGCCATGACATTGAAATTAAGCAAATTTTAAGAATTGCTCTTAAAAAAATACCCTCCCGAATGAAGGGAGGGTATTTTATATAAACTAAAAGGATAAACCTAATTCATATTAGAACTTAAATCTTAAACCAATTTGGCTAACCCAACGAGCACTATAGCTTGGAGCAACACTTGTACTTACACCCCAAGGTGTGTTGTTTGAGATAGGAGCAAAACTATAACTTGGTATCAAAGAGCCAGTAGCTCCTTGGTATTTAACCAAAGCAAACTGATCATTAGACAAGAAATAAGTACGACCCCAATTTCTATTCAACATATTGGTGAAATTGAAGATATCATAAGTTAATTGGAATTGGTATTTTCTACCATTCATTTTAACATTGAAATCTTGCATTAATTTTAAATCAATTATGTTTTGGAATGGTAATCTTCCACCATTTCTTTCAGCATATTGGCCTCTGTGCTTGCTTAAGTAATTGTCTTGTTGGATATAAGCATCAAATGCAGCTTTCTGATCTGTAGCAGATAAAGGATAAGATGCGTTTGTTACAAAAGTCATCGCACTTAATTGTGAAGTAGTAGGTATGAATAACAAGTCATTTGTTTCACCAGTTCCTTGATCTCTAACAGGACCTGTAGAATATACATAGCTAAATGGATTTCCTGATTGGCCGTTATAAACTAAGCTAATGGTTGTAGCCATTGCACCTTTTAAATAAGTGAACTTCTTAGCACTAAATAAGCTTACTCTATGTCCTAAATCAAAATCAGATCTTGATCTTTCAACATAGTTACGACCATTAACAGTTTCCATATATCTCCACTGACTGTTGTTTTGGCTAGAAGTAGGTTCGTTGGTAACAAATGCAGTTCCATAAGTATAAAATGCATTGAATGAAAATCCATCAGTCCAAGACTTATCAATAGAAGCAGTAAAGTTGTAAGCAAAACCTTTTTTGCTATTATAAGGTTGATTTGTCAACACAAAAATACCAGTGTAAGGGTTACCTGCTGGAATATTTCCAATTGCTGGGAATTGAATCTTAGCAGCATTATTATAAATATATCGATTATCTGGTCCAGTCATTACGCCCAAATTATTTAAGATATCTACTCTTTTGTAGTAAATCTCGTTTATGTTTTTACTTACGCTACTTTCAATTGTTACTGTCCAATTGTTACCCAATTTTTTATCAATTGCTAATGAAGCACGGAATAATTTTGGTAAACGGAAGTCAGGTGCAATTAAATCAACTTGCCCTTTAGCTAAACCTGGGTTTAGACCTAAATCAGCAGCAGTATATTGACCCAATGGGTTAGCTCTGAAAGTTAATTTAGACAATGTACTGCCTGTAGGAGATATTCCACCTACACTCAATCCATTGTTATTATAAACTCCACCAGGCCATACTAAAGGCATACGACCTGTGAACATACCTAATCCACCACGGATGGTAAGATTTTCTTTAGGTATTTTATATGTAAAACCTATACGAGGTGAAATTGATATTTTAGGATCGTTCATTTGACCACTTCTTGCACCCATTAAATCATTAGATGCAGAAAGTGCGCCAATCACTAAAGGATTATTAAAATAATCATCTTTGTATGGAATACATAAAAATTTAGAATAGTCACCTCTCACACCATAATTAATGGTTAAATTATCTGTAGGTTTAAATTCGTCATTAAAGAAAGCACTTCCACGACCAGAATAAAAACTAGCTGCTGCTTTTGTATCATCTCCTGTTGTGTTATCTAACATTGAGAATGATCTGTTGTATGAAGAAGGTGCTTTATCACCTAAGAAATCAGCTAAAGTATTGTAAGTGTATGATCCAAAGTTTTGACGAATAAATACATTGTATGATTTACTTAATTCGTAGTCAATACCTAATGTTAAATTGTGATTGTTGACATTGAATTTTAAGTAATCTAAAAAGTTTTTATTGGTTTGTCTCAATAAGTTAGAAGTGGAATATTCTTCCGAACCAAAGATGATTTTACCAGAGCCATCTGTTATAGAAACACGAGGGAAAGGATCTCCAATTTGACTTCTATCATCTGTTACGTCTGTAATGGTAAATAACATTTTATTGCTAATACCATTTTTAAAAGTACTTCTTAACTCTGCAGATAATGAGTTGGTTTTATTAGGATATAAAATACCATTATTAAAAAAGTTAATAGTAGTAGAGTTGGAAGCAGATGTATTAAAATCTCTAGCTTCAGAATGACGATATGAAATACTTAAACGGTGATTAGATGTAATGTTCCAATCTAATTTAGCCGCTAATCTTTTTGAACTAACTGTTTCTGGATTGTCTAAATAACTACCAACATCATATCCGTATTTTGATTTTACAGTAGCAGCTAATGCGTCAATAACGGCAGCAGAGCTTGCTCCTTTGTAACCAGCAAAATCAAATGGTTGAGGACGGTTACTTTCGATGGTTTCGTAGTTGACAAAATAAAATAATTTATTTTTTATAATCGCACCACCAAAACTACCTCCTACTGTTTTAGCACTAAATGGATTTAATTTAGTAGCTAAAGCTTTATCGCCAGTTGGCGTTTTACCAGTTAAGTTTTGGTTTTGAGTAAATGAGTATACAGTTCCGCTCACATCATTTGTACCACTTTTAGTAGTCGCATTAATACCACCACCTGTAAAATTACCAATAGAAGCATCAAATGGAGAAACCATCACTTGAATTTGATCAACCGCATCCATTGAAATAGGACCCACACTTGTTTGCCCACCATTTGTTCCACTCGCACTTAAACCAAATTGGTCATTGTTCACAGCACCATCAATATAGAATGAGTTAAAACGGTTGTTTTGACCAGCAATAGACATTCCTGTTAATCCACCTGTACCACCTACTAATTTAACAGAAGGAGTAAAGCGTAAATAATCTTGAAGGTTACGACCTACAGTTGGTAAATTTTCAATTTTATCTTTTCCGATGATCGTTTGTGTACCACCTCTAACAGATAAATCGGAACCTTTTCTTGAAGCGTTCACTGTTACATCTGCAAGTTTTGCAACTTTAGTTGCTAACACAATATCTAAACGTGCAGCATCACCTAAATTAATATAGATATCATCTCTTTTTTCAGTTTGATAGTTTACATAAGAAACCGAAATGGAGTAAGGACCTCCAGGTTGCATGTTACTGATATCAAAAGTTCCAGACTTTCTTGTTTGTACTTTATATACTGTTCCTGTAGGTACATGTAATACACTTATTGTTGCACCAACAAGGACTTCACCATTGTCCGCTTTTACAGATCCACTTAAGCTACCAGTTGTGTTTTGCGCAAAAGTCAAAACAGGCAACATTAACATAGCTACGAGAAAATGTAGTAATTTTTTACTTGACATATAATTGTTTATTTTAAGTACTGCAAAGAAACAAATAAATTGATTACTTAATTTATGTTTTTGTTAACAAATTTTTAAATAGTTATAAAACAATATATTATGTATTAAACATTAATATAATATATAATCAAAATCAGGTTCAAAATAGGCATTTACCTATGATATGAATTTTCGGTTTCATTTTCCCTTTCTTTGTCATAGGCTTTTATGATGGCTTTTACTAATTTATGACGTACCACATCCTCCTCATCTAATTGAATATGTGCGATGCCTTCAATGTTTTGTAATATGCGTGAAGCTTTTTCTAAACCACTTTTTTGATTGCGGGGTAAATCCACTTGAGTAGGGTCACCCGTGATAATTGCTTTTGCATTTGATCCAATTCGCGTTAAGAACATTTTTATCTGTAAGTCATTTGCATTTTGTGATTCATCTAAAATAATGAACGCGTGATCTAAGGTTCTACCTCTCATATAAGCTAATGGGGCAATTTCTATGGTGCGTGTGGACATATAATAACCTAATTTATCTGCAGGTATCATATCATCCAATGCATCATATAATGGTCTTAAATAGGGATCAATTTTTTCTTTTAAATCACCAGGTAAAAATCCCAAACTTTCGCCTGCTTCCACTGCGGGTCTTGTTAAGATAATTTTTTTAACTAATTTATTTTTTAAAGCTCTTACAGCAAGCGCTACTGCTGTATAGGTTTTACCTGTACCTGCAGGCCCGATAGCAAAAACAATATCGTTTTTATCGGCAGCTTGTACCATCTTTTTTTGATTGGCTGTTCTTGCACGAACTGTTTTACCATTGGGGCCATAAACCAATACTTCATTCGGATTTTGTTCAACAAAATGGTCAATAATTTCAGCATCATCGCCGCCTAATATTTGCTCGAAATAGTTTTCACTTAAATGTCCGTTGCGTTCCATGTACTGAATGATGAGTACAATTTTTTCTTTTGCAATTTCGATTTGTTCGGGTGCACCACTAAGTTTGATTTGAGTGCCTCTTGATAAAATTTTTAGTAATGGGAATTTCTTTTTTAAAATGTCAAATTTGTTGTTGTTGACGCCGAAAAACTCAATAGGATTAACGGTTTCTAGGTTGATGATGGTGTCAGTCAATGGGATTAGTTTTAAAGGGTGAGTAGTATAAAATAATCGTCCTGACACAATTTAAAAAAAGAAAAACAAAATGGCAATATTTAAATACGCACAATTGTGCATTACTAAAATGATAATATTCCGTTCATTTTAGTATATTATATAAATCAGGGAAAGGGAGATTAAAAACTGCGTAATTGGGCGATACTTTTTATAGGATCCGGTGCTTTAAAAACAGTGGTACCTGCTACTAATACATCCGCACCTGCTAGTATTAATGCTTGAGCGTTATGTTCAGTAACACCACCATCAATTTCGATTAAAGTGTACGCGCCTTTTATTTGAATGATGTTTTTTAATGCTGTCACTTTTTCATAAGTATGTTCAATAAATTTTTGCCCGCCAAAGCCAGGAAATACACTCATGACGCATACCACATCTATTTCTGTAATGTATTCGCTTAATACTTGAACATCTGTATCCGGATTAATGGCAACCCCTGCTTTCATGCCCTTTGCTTTTATTTGAGAAAGTGTTTCCAATAAATTAGGGCAAGCCTCATAATGCACCGTTAAAATATCTGCACCTGCTTTTTTAAAAGCTTCAATGTATTTTTCAGGTTGCACAATCATTAAATGGACATCACATATTTTAGTGGTTGCTTTTCGAATTTGTTCAATGATAGGAAGCCCAAAACTAATGTTGGGAACAAAACTTCCATCCATTACATCTAAGTGAAACCATTCTGCTTCGCTTTCGTTTAACATATCACATGCTTTACCTAAATGTAAAAAGTCAGCTGCTAATAAAGAGGGTGCAATAATGGCCATTTTGATAATTTGTATCAAAGGTCTATTTTTTTTAAGACACTGTCATTTTTTTGTCATATTATTTTATTCACAGCCTTCAACTGATGTAAGTCATTTGATTTTAGTTGGGAGCTTGTACATTTGCTTCCAACTATTAAATTATGAAAAAAATATTCTTTTCAATGCTTTGCTTCATCATGATAGCATCTAGCGTTTTGGCGCAAGCAGATTCTGTTTTATTCGCAGGCGAATCTCATTTTAAAAATGTTCAACAACTTACTTTTGGAGGTGATAATGCCGAGGCTTATTGGAGCTTTGATGGTAAGAGAGTTACTTTTCAAAGAACCAATCCTAAGGAAGGAATTTTATGCGATCAAATATTTATGGGTAAACTTCCCGCAAAAATAACAGACAGTTTTACTTATAGATTATTAAGTGGAGGAAAGGGTAGGACTACTTGTTCTTATTTTACAAAAGACGGGGCTCATATTATTTATGCTTCTACAAAAAATGGCGGGGACGAATGTCCTCCAAGTGTAGATCGTGCTAAATATGGCAATAAATACATATGGCCTTTATATACCTCTTATGATATTTTTATTGCAGATACCAATGGGAAAAATATAAAGCAATTAACCAAATCAGAAGGATATGATGCGGAAGGCACTTTATCGCCAGATGGTAAAAAAATGATTTACTGTAGTGTTAAAGGAGGCGATTTGGATTTATATGTAATGGATTTAGCGACTGGGAAGGAAATTAAAGTCACCAATACCCTAGGCTATGATGGTGGTGCTTGGTTTAGTCCAGATGGCAAAAAAATAGTTTGGAGAGCAAGCCGACCTACAACCAAAGAAGAAGTAGATGAGTATAAAAACTTTTTAAAAGAAGGATTGGTGGCGCCCACAAAAATGGAAGTGTTTGTAGCAGATGCAGATGGTAAAAATGTAAAACAAATTACACATTTAGGTCAAGCCAATTGGGCCCCTAATTTTACACCCGATGGAAAGCATATTATTTTTTGCAGTAATCATGAATATAAGCGTGGTTTCCCTTTCAATATGTATTTAATAGATTTAGAAGGCAATCATTTAGAAAAAATAAGTAGGGATAAGGGATTTGATGCTTTCCCTATGTTTAGCCCTAATGGAAAGAAGATCTTATTTTCTTCCAACCGAAATAATGGTGGTACGCGCGATACCAATGTATTTGTAGCAGATTGGGTTGATTAATTCAATTTTAATGATAAAGTTGTATTTTACAACCTCAATCAAAACTATTGAATATGAATACTGGTTTATTGCACTTACATAATCTATTGAGATGGGTCATCTTAATTACACTATTGTTGAGCATCTATAAATTGATGGTGAAACAAAACGCACTTTCAACAAGTAAAATATTATTGATTACTTCTCACACTACTTTAGTTTTGGGATTATACCAGTATTTTGTAAGCAGTCTTTTGGGTTTCAAAATGATTCAGTCCGTTGGAATGGCGACCGCAATGAAAGATGCTGTAAGTCGTTTTTGGGCAGTGGAGCATATCTTTTCGATGGTCTTAGCCATCATTTTAATTACGATTGGTCATATCAAATACAAGAAAACGGGCAAAACGAACCCTAGCTTTATTTTTTACATAGTGGCTTTGCTTTTAATTTTATCCGCGATTCCATGGCCTTTTAGGGCAGGAATTGGTCGCCCATGGTTTCCCGGAGTAGGTTAAATTGCCAATAAATGAAAATGGGTTAGCTGCCAGGTGTTGCAACAATTATAACTAGTTGTTTATCAATATAATAAAAGGGAAATACTACGATTTCCCTTTTATTTTGCCCTTTTTGGAAGATTTCGGGTTGAATTTTTCATAATTCCATTCATTTCCATATCTTTGCAACCCCAAAATAAGTATGTCAAAACAACCGCTGATTAAACAAGATGGTATCATAATTGAAGCAATGAGCAACGCTATGTTCAGAGTTAAATTGGAAAATGGGCATGAAATTTTGGCAACGATCTCTGGTAAAATGCGTATGCACTATATCAGAATTTTGCCAGGGGATAAAGTTGGATTGGAAATGAGCCCATATGATTTAACCAGAGGAAGAATCAATTTTAGGCACAAATAAAGTTGGAGAAAATAGAATTAATAATAGTCGATAATAAATATTTAAACAATAAAAGATGAAAGTTAGAGCATCTATCAAAAAAAGAAGTACTGATTGCAAGATCGTGAAGCGCAAAGGGAAATTATATGTAATCAACAAAAAGAATCCTCGTTTTAAACAAAGACAAGGATAATTTTAATTATTAGAAATCCATTTTAACAAAAACAAAATAAGTTTTAAAATATGGCTCGTATCGCCGGTATCGATTTACCAAAAAACAAAAGAGGAGAAATAGGGTTGACTTACATCTTCGGAATAGGTCGTTCAACAGCTCAGTACATTTTAGACAAAGCTACTATCAGTTATGATAAAAAAGTAAATGAATGGAATGATGAAGAGCAAACTGCTATTCGTAACATCATTAACGCTGAATTTAAAGTAGAAGGTGCTTTGCGTAGTGAAGTTTCAATGAGCATTAAGCGTTTATTGGATATTGCATGTTACCGTGGATTACGTCACAGAAAAGGTTTACCAGTTCGTGGACAACGTACTAAAACTAATTCTCGTACTCGTAAGGGTAAGCGTAAGACAGTTGCAGGTAAAAAGAAAGTTGCTAAAAAATAATAATACATAGGTAGTCATATAAATTTATTTATACGACTACCTTTTGTTATAAAAATCCAACACCAATTAGATCCTGTAAATACAGGGGAGATTTTTGTCGGTTTCCGCCTCGGCGGAATTTCAATTTAAATAACCGCTCCTTTAAAAGAGCACACCTCAAAAAAAATGGCAAAACCAATCAAAGCACAAAACAGTGCAAAAGCGGCATCGAAAAAAAGAGTCGTGAAAATTGATGCATCTGGCGAAGTTCGTATCAGTGCAACATTCAACAATTTAATTATTTCTTTTACTAATAAAGCAGGACAAGTAATCAGCTGGAGCAGTGCTGGTAAAATGGGCTTTAGAGGTTCTAAAAAGAATACTCCTTATGCAGCTCAAATGGCAGCAGCTGATGCAGCTAAAGTTGCATTAGATGCAGGTGTGAAAAGAGTAGATGTATTTGTAAAAGGTCCAGGATCAGGTCGTGAAGGTGCGATTCGTTCTATCTCTCAATCAGGGATTGAAGTAACCAGCATACGCGATGTGACTCCAATGCCACATAACGGATGTCGTCCTCCAAAACAAAGAAGAGTTTAATTATTTATATTTTATAAAAAGGGCATATCATTCATTTTAGATTTTTACCGATGATATGTCGTCACTAAAAAATCACAAACAAGAATTATGGCACGTTACACAGGACCCAAAACCAAAATTTGTCGCATTTTCGGCGAACCTATCTTAGGAAACGCAAAATGGTTAGGCAAAAACAGCAACCCTCCAGGACAACACGGTGCGCAACGCAAGCGTAAGCAACTAGGAGAGTATGCATTACAATTAAGAGAAAAACAAAAAGCCAAATACACTTATGGTGTATTAGAGAGACAATTCCGTAAAACATTTGAGGAAGCATCTCGTATTAAAGGCGTAACCGGTGAAAACTTGATTAAATTATTAGAGTCTCGTTTGGATAACACCATTTATAGAATGGGTTTAACAGCGAGTCGCCCAGAAGCACGTCAGTTGGTATCTCATAAGCACATCACTGTAAACGGTGAAGTGACAAATGTACCTTCCTATACATGTCGCCCAGGTGATGTAATTGCTTATCGCCCAAAAAGTGCGCATAACACTTCTATCGTAAGCAAGCAACGCGGAAAAAATACCAAATTCAGCTGGGTAGATTGGAATGAAAATACCAATACAGGTACTTTTATTACAATGCCAGAACGTGAATCTGTTCCAGAAAACATCAAGGAGCAATTGATCGTCGAATTGTATTCTAAATAGTAGCAATTAACAAAATTTCTTCCAATGGGAAGATTCAAATAAAAAATAAATTGACATGGCTATATTAAGTTTTCAAAAACCGGATAAAATTGTTTTACAAAAAGCAAATGACTTTGAAGGACAATTCGAATTTCGTCCATTAGAGCCTGGCTTTGGTTTAACATTAGGTAATGCTTTAAGAAGAGTTTTATTAAGCTCTTTAGAAGGTTTTGCTATTGTTGGAATTAAAATTGAAGGGGTAGACCACGAGTTTGCAACTTTAAAAGGAATTACTGAAGATGTAACTGAAATCATCTTAAACTTAAAGCAAGTTCGTTTTAAGCGTAAAGCGGATCAAGATGTTTCATCTGAAAAAATCACACTTTCTATTAAAGGAAGCAGTGAATTTAATGCTGGTCAAATTGGAGATGCTTCTCAACAATTTCAAGTGATGAATCCTGAGTTAGTTATTTGTACTATGGATTCTACAGCGAAATTAGAAATCGAATTAACCATCAGCAAAGGCCGTGGTTATATTCCTTCTGAGGAAAACAAGTTAAAAGAAATGCCATTTGGTTATATCGCAATCGATTCAATTCACACACCTATCAAGAATGTTAAATACGCTATTGAAAACTATCGTGTGGAGCAAAGAACCGATTATGAAAAATTAATTTTAGATGTAGCAACTGATGGTACAATACATCCAGAAGAAGCAGTTAAACAAGCTTCACGTATCTTAATTCAACACTTAATGATTATCACTGATGAGAACATCACTTTTGATAATAAAGAAGATAAGAAAGAAGATGTGGTAGATGAGCAAGTTTTACAATTAAGAAAAGTATTGAAAACACCATTGGAAGATTTAGATCTTTCAGTTCGTGCCTTCAATTGCTTGAAAGCTGCTAAAATTAATAGCTTAAGCGAATTAGTTCAATATGAGCAAGAGGACTTGATGAAGTTTAGAAACTTTGGTCAAAAATCTTTATCTGAAATTGAGCAAGTTTTAATCGAAAGAGGATTAAGCTTTGGAATGGATTTAGGTAAATTAGGATTAGACAAATTAGATTTACAATAGTCTTTACCGACTAGTGTATAATCACTATTTATAACGAGCGAAAGCTCAAACCTCACAATTCCTGACACGGTGTGAGGATAAAACTTAAAAGTCATGCGTCACGGAGACAAACAAAACAACCTAGGCCGTAAAAAGGCACACAGAGATGCCTTATTAATGAACTTAGCTTGTCAAATCATTACGCACAAGCGTATTGTTACTACTTTAGCTAAGGCTAAAGCCTTAAGAAAGTATGTTGAGCCATTGATTACAAAAACTAAGAAAGCGGCCAGCAAAGAGGAAATTATGCACAATCACAGAATCGTGTTTAGCTATTTAAACGACAAAACAGCTGTAAAAGAATTATTTACAGTGGTAGCGCCTAAAATTGCGACTCGACCTGGTGGATATACTCGTATCATCAAATTAGGCATTCGTCCAGGGGATAATGCTGAAAAAGCGATGATTGAATTAGTAGATTTCAACGAAATTTATGGTAATTCAATAGCTACAGCTGCTGAACCAGCTAAAAAGACGCGTCGTAGTAAAGCAACTGCTGCTCCTAAAAAAGCCGCTGCTGCCACTGAAACCCCATCAACTGAAGCAGCTTCTACCGAAGAAACGCCAACAGCTGAATAATGAGTTAATTAACTAGACATATAAGGCAAGACTTTTAAGTCTTGCCTTTTTTTTGCCCTTTTGAAGGGGTGCGGATCTAAATAAACAATATGTTTAAAAGTTATTATGGAAAAGTAAAAAATAGTTTCTTTTTTTGCATAACAAAACACCAACACTACAATGACTGAACAACCTGCAATATTAGTTTTAGCGGATGGTAATGTATTCCACGGACAAGCTTTTGGTAAAATTGGAACTACCACAGGTGAGATATGTTTTAATACAGGGATGACGGGTTATCAGGAAGTATTTACGGACCCAAGTTATACAGGACAGGTCATCATCATGAACAATGTACATGTTGGAAATTATGGAGTAAAAGCGACGGATGTCGAAAGTAAGTCGGTTAAAATTCATGGATTGATTGGAAGAAACTTAGAGGAAAAATACAGTCGATTACAAGCCGATGGTAATTTAAATGAGTATCTTATTAATAATAATATAGTTTCCATCGAAGGATTAGATACAAGGGCATTAGTGGCTCATGTGCGTCAAGTGGGCGCTATGAATTGCATTATATCTTCCGAAATATTAGATGTCGATGTACTTAAAGCACAGTTAGCAAAAGTGCCTAGTATGGATGGACTTGAATTAGCTAGTACCGTAAGCACAAAAGAGGTATATGAATTAGGCGATAAAAATTCACCCATTAAAGTTTCTGTTTTAGATTTTGGAGTGAAAGAACATATATTACAATGCTTGGTGGATAGGGGCGTACATGTAAGAGTACATCCTGCTAAAACCAATTTTGATACTTTAAAAGCATTTCAACCAACGGGTTATTTTTTATCCAATGGTCCTGGCGATCCAGCACCAATGGATTATGCAATAAAAACAATTAAGGAAGTTTTAAATGAAAAAAAGCCAGTGTTTGGAATTTGTTTAGGACATCAATTATTAGCCTTAGCAAATGACATACCTACTTTTAAAATGCACCATGGTCACCGTGGATTAAATCACCCCGTTAAAAATGTGATTACTGGACTTTGTGAAATTACCACTCAAAATCATGGATTTGGTGTAGATCCAGAAGCTGTTCGCAAACATCCAAATGTCATTATATCACATGTGAATTTAAATGATGATTCTATCGAAGGAATTAAATTAAAAGATCGTCCTGCTTTTAGTGTTCAATATCATCCTGAAGCAACTCCAGGCCCGCATGATAGCAGGTATTTATTTGATGATTTCGTATCTTTAATGAAATCAAATTAATTCAACTAAGATTTCAGTATGTTACAGATCGCCATCATCAATGGACCTAATTTAAATTTACTTGGTAAAAGAGAGCCAGATGTATATGGGCATGCCAGCTTTGAAGACTTCCTAGTTCAATTAAAAAATGATTTTCCAACGGTCCATTTTACATATTTCCAAAGCAATATTGAAGGTGAAATTGTTCAAGCCATTCAAACTCATGGTTTTGATAAAGATGGTATTATATTAAACCCTGCAGCATACACACATACTTCCGTTGCAATTGGAGATGCTGTTGCGGCCGTTAAGACACCCGTGATTGAAGTTCATATCAGTAATGTACATGCCAGGGAGGATTTCCGAAAAATTTCATATGTATCTGCTAAGTCTGTGGGCTCTATTGTGGGTCTAGGTTTGAAAGGATATGCTTTGGCTACAGAATGGTTTTTAGCGAAGTAGGGAGTATTCAATAAGTTTTACCTAATTTAGTTAATAAAAATTTAGTATGTCGATATCCCCTTTGGCATATCAAAAAAAACTCTGGTGGCTCATCGGTATCTCGGTGGGTATTAAAATAATTTTATCTTATCTATTAGAATTAGGCAACGATGAAGTGTATTATTACACTTATGCGCTTCAGCCTGATTGGAGTCACTTTGATCATCCTCCGATGGTAGGTTGGATGATTCGCATTTTTACTTTTAATCTACATTGGTTATCGGATTTATCAATGCGTTTAGGTAGTATTTTTTGTGCCGCCCTTTCCACCCTCGTCGTTTTCGAATCGGGTACTTTAATTAAAAATGAAAAAGCAGGATGGATATCTGCTTTACTATATTCACTTTCCATTTATACAAGTATTATTGCAGGACTATTTGTGATGCCGGATAGTCCTCAACTTTTATTTTTTTCATTGAGTATCTATTTTATGTTGAGTTGGGTAATGAAGCCACTTATTTTTAAAAGATTAGATTGGATTTTATTAGGATTGTTTATTGGTTTAGCCACTTTAAGTAAAATTCATGGGCTTTATTTATGGGTAGGTTTTGTTTTATTCATTTTATTTAACCAACCTAAAACTTTAAAACAACAGCATTTATATTTAGCTATTATTATTACACTTTTATGTTTGACGCCAATAATATATTGGAACATACAAAATGATTTTATTACTTACCAGTATCATTCTAAACGAGTAATGCATTCTGGATTTTCTTGGTCTAATTTTATGACACAATTAGTGGGGGAGTTGTTGTATCAAAATCCATTAGTTTATATTGCAATTGTCATTTCATTAATTCGTATCAAAAAAGTTAGGTTTCAAGCAAAAAGTGCACAAGCAATTCATTTATTATTGTGGTTGAGTATTCCATTGATACTTACTTTTTGGGTCATTTCATTATTTAATGCCACTTTGCCTCATTGGACGGGGCCTGCTTATATTTCTTTGTTTTTAATAGCAGGAGTGTATTGGTCAACTTATTCGCGTAAAGTAATCCCTGTTTTATTAAAATGGGCCATCGCTTTTACAGGTGCCTTGGTCATTGGTTTTGTATTGTTGGTTTATGTATTCCCAAAGCAATTGGGCTCACATGATAAAGAAAATTTAGGGGAATACAATCCTATCAATGATGTCACAGGATGGCAATATTTTAGTGAAAATTTCAAGAATTTATATATTAAGGACCAGCAAAGCGGTGCGATGTCTAAAAATGCATCCATTATCGTTCATAAGTGGTTTCCTGGGGGGCATTTATTATTTTATACAGCAAGACCTTTAGGTATCAAAGTGCTGGCCGTGGGCGCTCTCGAAGACGTACATAAATTTGCGTGGTTAAATAAAGATCAAGCTAATTTAAGTATAGGGGAAGATGCTTATTTTATTACCCCTTCTAATTTACCAGCCAATCCTACTTCTTTATATCAAAGCTATTTCGTATCTGTCCAATCAGTGCCAGATACAATTTCAATTAAAACAAAAGGGGTATTGCTTCGACACTTTTATGTGTATCGTCTAAAGTCTTGTAAAACAAGGCCTAACTCCATTTTGCCTTAAAAAATGAATTGATCAAAATCCTTTCGATAGGAGATGCTGACGCCTTGTCGGTTGCGACGGCCTAGGCTACTTCCATTCATATCTAAACTATTCCTGTTAAATACGATCGCCCTTAATTTACGATCCCTAGTTAAAATAAATTCAATATTTAAATCTGGAAGCCATTGTAGGTTATCATTTTGAATATTCGTACTACTTCGTACATTAAAATCAAGGTCGCCTCCAACATTCACAATGACTTTATCATTTAAAAAGCTCCGACCTATTTTTAAATTTACTCTTTGACGATCAATTTTATTTGCATTAATCGCAATGCCTGCGCCAGTAGGATCTAATAAGTTACCACTATTGTAAACCGATGAACCAATATCAAATCGCAAACTATTGTCACCAGTCACTTTATTTAATAAATGTGTCACTGACTTATTTACTTCCTTCGTAAGTAATTGAGAAATTGTATTAATGCCAATGGAAGTCATGCTGTATGCATTAGTGCTATTACCACTGCTAAATCCAACAGGGGCAAAAGAGTTAAACACAATTAAAAAGGATACTTGTTTTAATATTTCATTTTCATCTCTTTCTAAGCGATTGATGAATTGTGAAAATTCATTATCGGAACTAATGGGACTTCCTTGTGGAAAAGCGATACTAAATTTAATATCAGGTTGAAAAAGTTTTTTTCTCAAGGCGGCAATAACATAAACAGTTCCTCTGTAGGACTTAACCGCATTGCTAAAGTTGGCCGAACCTACTAATGAATTTAAGCTTATACGATCTGCTTTATACCTTGCGTCTACATGCATTTCGGCTTCGTAGGGGTTGCCTGTCCATTCGATATAATTTCCAATGTCAGGTATTAACTCAAAAGGTTTTTTAATGAAAGATTGAAAATTGAAATCGTAATTACCTGATTCAATATTGTATTTTCCTCTAATGCTTAGGGGTTCGATATTACCTGCTCTAATTTTTAATCGACCATTTCCTTTTGCTTTAATCACATCACCCGTTAGATCGTCTAATATTACATCAATCTTTGTTTTATTATTAGCAGAAAGATCTAAGTCAACAAGTAAATTAAAAGTGGGCACATCAGCACTTTTAACAGCCGTTTTACCATATTTCTTAAATAGGATAAAATCAGCATTCCCTTTTTCCTTACTGGTATTATTGGGTAAATACAAGTGGGAGCTGTCATTCACATCTGCACTAATGACCATTTTAATATTATCCTCGGGTCCTTTGATGGTCAATCCAGCTTTTCCAACGGCATTGCCATAAAAATATATATTATCCAAAGGTCCCATATTAAGTAGTTCAATTTTAGGACTACTCATTTCCAGATCATATAAAAGGTGCTTAAATCCGTGGTTATATATCTTGCCTTTAAAAATTGCTTTTCTATTTAACTGATCTGTTAATTGGATGGTACCAAAATCTATCCCTTCATCAGTAAATTGTATGGTGCTTTCATTGATATAGTATTTTACTTTAGTATAATCCACCTTAAAAGATGCCTTTTCTAAAGTAGCCATCCCTTTTAATACAGGGTTCTCGATTCGTCCACCAAAGTGTAATGATCCATTGGCTTTTCCATCTAAATGGGTGAGTACACCTCCTATAAATTGTTCAACTAAGCTAAATTTGGAATGATTAAGATACAGTGTGGCGTCTAATGGGTTAATACTATCATTGATATCATAACTGCCTTGCGCTGATAAATTGTATTCTTTATTTGGAATACTAAAATTAAAAGGCACAAGCCCTGTTTTTTTATTATAGGAAGCATTTATGTTCGTAAATCCTAAAAGTTCATTGTTAAAACTAAATTGATCAATAATTAAATTAGAATTTAGCTCTAAATTTTCTAAAATATTTTTAAAATAAATCTTCCCATTAGTAACACCTTCTAGTTGGGGGTATCTAAAAAATAATTTTGTCACATCCCCTAGGATTATATTTTTTAATTCTAGTTGTAACGCATTGTCGTTTGCACCTGTTAGGTAAAGTTCTTGAAGGCCTTGTGAAAATTTTACATTTTTAGCAAATGTGTTTTTGGTACGTAACGAAATTTCACCTCCATTAGTAATGTCCCATTTTTTTTGATTTAAAACAAAGTAGGAGGGTAGCCATTTAATAGCAATACCATCAGAAAAAGTGTTTACGATACCATTTAAATCAATATTTTGTAAAGCATTATTACTAGTTGCAGTTATTTTTATATTTGATTTGTCATTAAATGTGTGAATCGTTAATAATGGATTCACTAAAGTAAAGCTATCTGTTAATTGGTAGGTGCTTGATCTTACAAATAATTGTAATGAATCCTTTGAGCCATTCCCAGTCAATTGACCTCCCTTGATTGCCATATTAGACCATTGAGCGAAGGGGACATTGGCCTTAAATTGTAGTGTTTTTTTATCTGTATTGATGGAACCTTTAAAATCAAGGTTATTAAAACCTGAAAAATCTTTATTAAAAATACGAATGAGTGGCTCTATATAATTCGTTTTTACTTCGATATCAAATAACTGGTTCGTTGGCGTGTTTTTGGGTGCAGGAATATATGTAGGCAAGTAACGCTGCATAAAATATTGGATACTTGCTGGCAAGTGAGAAATATTAAATTTACCGTAAATGGATGCATTAAGATCATCACTTGCTAATCTTAGGTATTTAATTCCTTTTTCAATACTTGAATGTAAGGTAACAGAATCAAAACGCACCACAGACTTTTCGCCTTTTAATTGTCCATTATAAAACTTTGCATAACCTATAAAATTATCAATACTATCGCCTTCAAAATTGATATCAAGTAAGCCTGTTAATTGAATCTTATTATTTGAAAAACCTAGTTCTTTTAAATTGGTATTTTGTAAATCGCCCACAGCATTTATCTTAGGCTTTTTATTGTTAAAGTCAACTTCGATGTTACTATTGAAATTGATATTGGGGTCTTTGATTTTTAAAGTTCCACTATAAGCACCTTTTTGAATATCCCCATCTGTATCAATATGGGTGTAAGTATAGTTATTGTAATCAACAGAATCAATATGCCCTTGGATATTCGTTTTTTGATTGCTAAGGCTAAATGAATTCCCATTTATTTTACCATTAAAGTTTAAAAACCCTAATAATTTATTGTCTAATAATTTACCTGCATTAAAATGCTTTGTTGTGATATTACCTTGGTAATTAGGTTCGGCTTTTAATGGGAATTGCAATCTAATTTCAGTAGCAGTATAACCCAAAGCAGAATTCATTTCACCTTTGGTAACAAAATCGTAAGCTGTACCTTTAAAATTACCGTCAAATTGGATATTACCTAATTGATCTAATTTAAATTCTTTAATATCTTTTAGCGTTGGTAACCAAGTTGCTAAGTCCTTATAATTGGTATAAGCTTTTACATTACTAAAGTTGATTTGTGTACTTCGCAAGTCAGGTAATCCTTGCATTGAAAATCGGCCTCTTACATTGGATTGATTGTATTGTGCTAATAAGTCATTGGCTTCAAAGTTGGCCACAGTGCCTATGTAGTGGAAGCTAAGTATTACTTTTTGATGCAAATTGGATAGGGCTGGCGCAAAGTAAGCGATATCGTCAGTGGATACATTTGACTTATCTAAATGCGCTTTCATTGTCACATTTTGAATGTAATTTTTAAAATCATTTTTCAAATGACGGAATTGCATCGCATAATAGGGGCCTACTATACTATTATTGGTTTTTAATGTGAGTTGTGCAAATTCCATGATTTGAGGAGTTAACTTAAACTGCGTGTTTAGTTTTTTTATTTCAAATCCTGATCTTTCTTTAAGACTTAAGTTGACTTTTGCAGTAATGGTATCCTCCTTCATCATTACATCATGAATCATAGCATTGATGTCGTGCATTCTTATATGAGCGGCATCAAAATAGGATACAGGCTTTTCAAGTCCATCCTCTATCTTAAAACTACCATTCATAATTTGCAATTCGCTAGTGAGTATATCAAAATGACTTTTGTTAAACTCATTACCTATTTCTTTTATTATTTCTGCTTGATTAATACTTGTATTTAAGCCTTTGTAGGATAATAAATTACAAATAGGTTTGTTCAATATAATCTGATCAATCAATATTGACTTATTTTTTTTATTAAAGGACCTTAGATTAATTAGAATATTTTTTGTAGACAGTTCTCTTTTTTCACCTTCCCATAAATCATTTTGAATTAAATTAAAATCGCTGATATCTATTTTTTTTATATCAAAGGGAGAAGTGCTCTTATTGGCGGTGTCTTTGTTTAAATAATCAACCAGAAATTGGTAGTTCCAAATAGGAGTGCGACGGTTTAAATATATTTTAGTGCCTTCAAGTCCTATATATCGTATAACGGGGTCTGATTTAGAAAAAAACAAATCAGATAAGCGTAATTTGAAATTCTTTGTAAACAATAGGGTATCCTTGTGAGTATCTTTTATAAGGACATCTTCAATATCGAGTCGGTTGAAAAGCGAAAAGCTGACATGACCAACATTTACTTCTGTACCCAATTGTTGTGAAAGTTGGGTTGCCGCTTTTTTAACTAATAAGTTTTGAACAGCAGGGATCAATAGTAATAAATAAGCCATTAGGATAAATCCTAATAGGGATGCCCCAAAAATTCGAAGTATGGTGAGCTTATTTTTTAGCAAAAAACTGATTTTTGTAAAAATACTAATTTAAGCCTTACAATGAGCTGATAACTAATAGCCTGCAACGCTGTCATCCCCTCTTTTATCGCCTACTGCTTCTCGTTTCCCTCCAGGTAATATCCGAATGCCGTCCATTCGACCATAATTACCCCTCTTGGTATAATTATAACCTTGCGCTTTTAAGTTGGCTAATGTGGCAACTGGGAAATCTGATTCAACCTCAATGACATCAGGAATCCATTGATGATGAAAACGAGACCCGTCAATGGCTTGTTGTAAGTTCATTTTATGATCAATCAAATTAACCAATCCTTCATATACTTGATTGGGTATTGTAGTTCCACCAGGTGACCCGATAGTTAAATATGCTTGATGGTCCACTGTGACCAAAGTAGGGGACATTGAACTTAACATTCTTTTTCCTGGTTCAATGGCATTAGCTTCTCCACCTAGAGCGCCAAACATATTAGGCACCCCCGGCTTTACACTAAAATCATCCATTTCATTATTTAATATAAAACCTGCTCCTGCAACTACAGTTCTATTACCATATGAGCCATTTAAGGTTGTTGTGATGGCTACCATATTTCCTTGTTTGTCAATGACACTAAAATGAGTTGTTTCTTCACTTTCTTTTATTTGTCCAGCTTGGGTGGATTTACTATTTCCCGCAACACCTGGTGTATAATCTTGCATTCTTTTTTTAGCATATTCATCACTTATTAAAGTGCGAGTAGGCACTTTCCAAAAATCAGGATCGCCCATATGTTCTGCTCGATCCGCATAAGCGCGTCTTTGTGATTCTACCATCAAACTTACAGAAGCCGGTGTATTATATCCCATCTTAGCAATATCATAAGGCGCAATCATTTTCATCATTTGGGCTAATAGTATACCACCACTTGAAGGGGGAGCAAAGCTTATCACATGATGATTTTTGTAATCAAATTCAATAGGCTTTCTAAATTTAGGTTGGTAGTTTTTTAAATCAGCTTTCGAAATAATACCAGCACCGTGGGACATTTCCTTTACAATATAATCGGCAGTAAGCCCTTCGTAAAAACCTGCGACGCCATTTTGCTGAATGCGTTTTAATGTAGCAGCTAATTGGGGTTGTATTAATGTATCTCCTTTTTTCCAATTTGATTTTAAAGTATATGCCGATGGAGCACTACTATATTTTAATAAATCTGCATTTTCACTATTAAGACTTCTTGCTTCTCTTTCAGTAAGGACAAAACCAAATTCAGCTAATTCAATGGCAGGTTCAATAAGTTGTGCCATTGGGAGTAGGGCATTGTCATGTGCGCTGAACATACCAGCAACACTCCCTGGTATGCCAGAAGCCAATGGACCATCTTTTGATTTTTCTGTAATGGCATTTCCTTTATCATCTAAATACATGTCCTTATTGGCTTTTGAAGGAGCCGCTTCTCTAAAATCAATTCCTATCAATTTCCCATTGTTGGTTCTTGCTAACATAAATCCGCCCCCGCCAATATTGCCTGCTGCAGGATGTACTACAGCTAATGCAAATTGTACCGAAATAGCAGCATCAAAAGCATTGCCCCCATCTTGCATAATCGCAACACCTACCATGCTTGCTAAAGGATGAGCTGAGGTGACTGCAGCATGTTCAAATAACTTCCCTTTTACAATTTGAAATTGATAAGGATTTATATCATTGTGTTTTTTAAAAAAATTTTGAGCAGAAATACAATTTGAAATGCATATTAATACCACAGTGAAAAAGAAACTATTTTTATGGGACATATCAATTATTTTGAATATTTTAGATAGATAAGGGAGTAAATTACTTAATTATTAAGAATTCGTCAAATGGGTGGGCAGCTTGTTTAAAATTAGTTGTTTTAGGGGAGGCATTAACGCTAAAGTTCTCGTATTTTAGAGGGTTAATTGGGTGAATTAGATCATAGGATGTATTGTCAAATAATTTAAATTTTGGAAATGTTTACTTGGACTAAAAAAAGAGGCGTTAGTTTGGTTT
>Ga0194060_10000464_pt1 | contig 29629 bp, 27 predicted proteins | sample SepL225m_MetaG_FD_163427 | JGI IMG/M metagenome (GOLD analysis project Ga0194060, IMG submission 163427) | Anoxic zone freshwater microbial communities from boreal shield lake in IISD Experimental Lakes Area, Ontario, Canada - Sep2016-L222-5m | ecosystem: Environmental > Aquatic > Freshwater >...
TGTTTCGAGCATTACCGCCCCGGCGGCATGCGCGTCTGGGGCGGCTCCGTCATCATGGAACCCGGTCTCACCGAGGACGATTTCAGGGAAATCGCCGCCCAGGGCGTGTGGCTGGCGAAAGCCGGCTTCGGCTCGGTCAAGACGCCTTACGACTACGGGCCGATGATCGCGTGGGCGAAGAAACACGGCATGGTGACCATGGTGCATACCGGCGGCTCATCCATCCCGGGTTCGTCCGGCATCTGGGCCGACCACCTGCTGGCGATCAAGCCCGATGTGTCGTTTCACGTGAACGGCGGCCCGGTGGCGATGCCCGACCGGGATTACCCGCGCATCGTCGATGAAAGCAGCATCGCGCTGCAGGTGTGCACCGCGGGCAACCTGCGCACGACCCTGCTGATCGGGGACCTGGTGCGCAAAGCCGGCCAGTTCGACCGCTTCCTCATCGCCACCGACACGCCGACGGGCAGCGGCATCATGCCGCTCGGAATGATGTACACCATCAGTCATCTCGCCAGCCTCTCCGACATGCCGGTCGAATGGGCGATCGCCGCGGCAACGGGCAACAACGCCAAAACGTATCGCCTCAATTCCGGTTTTCTCAGGCCGGGCCGCGACGCCGACGTGGTGCTGCTCGACGCCTGCGTCGGCGGGTCGAAGGATACCGCGCTCGATTCCCTGCGCAACGGCGACATCGCCGCCGTCGCCGCGGTGGTGACCGACGGCGTGCCGCGCTTTGTCGGCCGCAGCCGCAACACGCCGGCACCGATGCGCAGGGTGCGCGTCGCCGAGTGCCGCGTTCCACAGGACTACAGCGGGACCGCCCACTGAATCGGAGGACTTAGCATGCCAAGACACAAAGACTACCTGCCCCGGGGCGTCATTCCCGCCGCGCTCCTGCCGTTCCACGAGGACCTGTCGATCGATGCGGTCTCCTACCGGTCGCATCTGCGCGACATCGCCGCGGTAGACGGTATATCGGCGATCACCGTCAATGCACACGCCTCGGAAGTCGCTTCCTGCAGCTTCGATGAGCAAAAAGAGGTGCTGGAAATCACGCAGGACGAGATCGGCGCGCGCGTGCCCATCGTCAACGGCATCTATGCCGAAGGCAGCCTGGAAGCCGTGCGCATCGCCAAAATGGCCCACGCAGGCGGAGCCTCCGCCCTGCTCGTGTTCCCCTCCGGCGTGCTTACCTTCGGCCAGCGCCCGGAGATGGCGGTGGAGCACTTCAGGCGGATCGCGGAGGTCACCGACCTTCCGCTCATCCTGTTTCAATACCCGCCGGCCGGCGGCCAGGGCTATCCGCTCACCACCCTGCTCAAAATCGTCGACGCCGTGCCCAGCGTGCGCGCGATCAAGGACTGGAGCGCGAATCCGCAATTGCACGAGCGGCAGATCCGCGCGCTGCAGTCGCGCACGCCCCCGGTCACGGTGCTGACAACGCACAGCGCCTGGCTGCTGAGCTCTCTGGTCCTCGGCTGCAGCGGCCTGCTCTCCGGCAGCGGCTCGGTCATCGCCGACCTGCAGGCGCAGATGTTTCGCGCGGTGCAGGCAAACGATCTCGCCACGGCACGCAAGCTGAACGACCGCATCTGGCCCACCGCCGAGGCCTTCTATACCGAACCGTGGGTGGACATGCACAACCGCATGAAGGAGGCGCTGGTGCTGCTCGGCAGGCTGCCGCGCGCGGTGGTGCGTCCGCCCCTGATGAAGTTGTCCGCGGCGGAAATCGAGCGCATACGCCAGGCCCTGATCGCAGCGGGGCTGCTCGCGCAAGCGGGCGCGGCGAAAAAAATCGCCTCCTTGGCCTAGCCCTACCGGACCAGGAGAAACTCATGAAACGCCGCACCTTCATCGCTGCAGGCGCCGCCTTCGGCCTCGCACGCGCATTTCCCGCCGGCGCACAGCAACTGGCGCGCGACGTTCGTTTCCTGAACGGCTATCCGCCGGGCGGCACCTCCGATTTGCTTGGCCGTTTGCTCGCCAATGCGCTCAATGCAATCGTCGGGCAGAAAGTGATCGTCGAGCAACGCACCGGCGCCAGCGGCTTCATCGCCGCCGAAGCCTGCGCGCGCGCCGCGCCCGACGGCCATACGATCTTCCTCACGAGCATGGGAATCATGACCGTCACCCCGCAGATTCCGGGGACTAAGCTGCCGATCGACGTCGACCAGGACCTGACCCCCATCATCAACAGCGCCGGCGTCTACAACCTGTTGGTGGCTGCGCCTAACGGACCGTTCAGGACCGTCCCAGAACTGATCGATTTTGCAAAAAAGAATCCCGGAAAACTGACCTACGCATCAACCGGCAACGGCACATCGCAGCACCTGGCGGGGGAATTATTCAAACGGATGGCCGGCGTGGACATGCTGCACGTGCCCTACCGGGGCGGCGCGCCGGCGATACTCGACATCGTGGCCGGCCGCACCAACATGATGTTCGGCAACATGCCCGAGTGCCTCGGCCAGATTCGTGGCGGCGGCTTGATGCCGATCGCATTCGGCGGTGCGAGGACGTCGCCGCTGTTCCCGAATCTGCCCTTGATCAGCACCTGGCTTCCGGAGTTCAAAATCGCAAACTGGTTCGGCGTCGTGGGGCCGGCGGGCCTGCCGAACGAATGGGTCGCCTACTGGAACCGCGCGCTGAACGCGGCGATGCGCGACCCGAAACTGGTGCAATTGATGGCCGATAACGGCATGGAAATTCTGGCCGGGTCGCCCGACGAGTTCAAGGCGACCATCGCCGCCGACCGCAAGCGCTGGGGCGAAGTCATACGCGGCGCCGGCATCCGGGCTGACTGAAACGTAGCCGGTTCGGACCGATGCGCCTTCCCAATGACGGCGCCGGAACGCGCCGATGACTGCCGCTGCGACTAACCGCCAACGAGGAACCGATGAAGATCACCGACGTAACACTCACCCTGTTCGCATGGGACGACATCCCGCCAACCAGCTACGCCGCCCACACCGGGAAATTCGCGGGCTCGAGCAAGCTCGGCCTGCTTGCCATTAAAACGGACCAGGGCGTCACCGGTCACGCATTCCTCGGATCGGCCTATTACGGCGCGGACATCGACGGACAGGGACTGATCAGGTACCTGAAGCCCATCCTGATCGGACAGAACCCCCTGGATCGGGAGCGCCTCTACCACGCGCTCTGGGTACGCACGCGCACGACCACCGTCAGATCGATCGGCGCCTGCGACGTGGCCCTGTGGGACCTGTGCGGCAAGGTTGCCGGTTTGCCGATACACCGGCTGCTCGGTTCCTATCGCGACCGGATCAAAGCCTACGCGAGTTCAATGATCCTGAATTCCCCGCAGGCGTACGCGGAGGAGGCGCTGCTGTACCAGTCAAAGAACTGGGCCGCCTACAAAATCCATCCGCCGCATCCCTGGCAGCAGGACATCAAGGTGTGCGAGGCCGTGCGCAAGGCGGTCGGCGGCGAATTCCCGGTAATGCTGGACGCGGCGTGGAGCTACCAGTACCCGGAGGCCGTCCGGGTCGGCAGGGCAATCCAGGACCTGGGCTACTACTGGTACGAAGATCCGCTGCACGACGCCGACCTGTATAACTACGTGAAGCTGAAGCAGCAGTTGCACATTCCGATCCTCGCCACCGAATACCCCGCCACCGGACTCGATTCCTATGCCCCCTGGGTGCTGCAGAGCGCAACGGACTTTTTGCGCGGCGACGTACCGCTCAAGGGCGGAATCACCAACATGGTAAAGGCCGCCCATCTGGCGGAGTCATTCCGCATGAACTACGAGGCGCACCACGGCGGCAACTCGCTCAACAACGTCGCCGGACTCCACGTGCTCATGGCAATCAAAAACACGGAGTTCTTCGAGGTGCTTCTGCCCGACGGTGCGCAGAAATACGGCCTGGCCAAGGACATCGAAGTGGACACAGACGGCTGGGTGCACGCCCCGACCGGACCGGGTCTCGGGGCGGACATCGATTTCGAATTGATCAAATCGAAGACCGTCGCAATTATCGAGTAAGCCGCGCAGCGCTCGGGCCGGAGTGTTCGGTCAGCGCACGACAACAACCGGGATCTCCGTGTGCGCCAGCACCTTTTGCGTTTCGCTCTGGACAAAATACCCGGGTATTCCATGGCGAATGCGAGTGCCCATTACGATGAGGTCGCAATGCTGCTCCTGAGCGATCCGGATGATGGCTTTGTAAGGCGACAGATCGGTTACGTATCCGGTTTCCGCCTCTATTCCGACTGAGGTGACAAGGTCCCGGATGCCTTCCAGAAACCTGCGCTCCTCCTGGTCGATTTCGTCTTCCATCTTTGGCGCGCCGGCGCGGGACAGTGCTCCACCCTGTACATGGTGCGGAATGTCCAAGGGAGACCTGACATGCAGCACGAAGAGCTTCGCCCCCAGCCCCTGCGCAAGCCGGGCGGCCTCTTTCACCGCTTTGATCGATAAATCAGTGCCAAAAGCCACTGCCAGAATCTTTCGGTACATGACGGAATCTTTCATAACAAACTTCGATGTCGCTCTCCCGCGCACGCGCGCGAGTCGGACGCTAACGCCTGTAACGCTACTCTCCCGGAGGCTGAAGAGCAACTAATCCGATGGATCAACCCGAAGCGGGAAACGTTGCCCGTCTTGGGGCGAAAACACGAAGCCCCGCGACGGTCTCGCGGGGCTTCGTTGAATTGGCACATCCTGTGCCCAGATCTCGCCACGCGCCGTGGCCTATGCCAGTCGCTGGAGACCGGCATTTCAGGATCACGCCGTGAAGGTAGCCACCCCACCACCAGCCAAATCCTGAAACCCTCGTTGCACAAGCCATCTGCAACGATTACGGACGGGCCACTGTCCCCCGCCCTCGCGGAAAAAGCGCACAATTCATGCGCCACGGAATCGGGTCATAATGTCCGCGACGGAATTTCAAGACACCCCGTCGTTGTCAAGATAGGCCAGGCTTGGTCGTTTCATGACCCGTCCCAGAGGAGAAACAGGCATGATGTCGCGCACTAGCCTTCGTTGGCCACTGGCGCTGCTTGCGCTGCCTTTCCTCTTCGGCATGGCGTCGGTGCGAGCGGATTATCCGGAAAGAGAAATATCGTTGATCGTAAACTACGGCGCCGGCGGAAATACCGACGTGACGGCGCGGGTTTTGGCCAAAGGCATGCAAAAGCACCTTGGCAAACCGGTCATCGTCATCAACAAAGCCGGTGCGGAGGGCACGCTTGGCCCCGCATTCCTTGCCGTGCAGAAGCCGGATGGCTATAGCTTCGGGGTGGTCACCTATTCCACGATCGCCATCCAGCCCTACCTGCGGGACCTGCCATATACGATCAAGGATTTCGAATTTGTCGCCGGCTACGGACGCTTCCGCTACGGCGTAGTAGTGCGCGCCGACTCTTCGTACAAAACGCTCGATGATCTGGTCAAAGCGGGCAAGAATAGTCCAGGCATTTTCTTTGGCGCGCCTTCGGCCCCGAATAATCTCGCCTTGTTTGAGCTAGGTCGAAGGACAGGCGGAAAATTCGAACAAGTATCCTACAAATCGGGAAGCGAAACCGTCACTGCCCTGCTCGGCGGCCAAGTCGAGGTGATCGTGCAAAATCCATCCGACGTGCTGGCGCAGATTCATGGCGGGAAGCTGCGCCTGATCGCCTCGGCGAGTCCGGTGCGCTGGCGCGAATTTCCCAACGTGCCGACCATGAAGGAAGCAGGTTACGACGTGGAGATCGATTCCTGGCTCGGCATTGCCGTGCCCAAGGGAACACCGCGCCCGATTGTCGAAAAGCTGCAGGAGGGGGTGCTGGCAGCGCTGAAAGATCCCGAGGTACTGGAGAAGATCACACTGGCCGGCGTCGACGCCGAGGCGCTTACCGGCGCGCAATACGAAAAGCTCTTGATTCAGGGTGCCGAAACCATGGGGCGCGCTCTGAAGGCCTCGGGGCTGGCCAGACCCTAGCCATCAGGCATGAAGCAACGCGCTCAGCGCATCCACGTTGGGCGCGCCGGGCAAGGCGTAAATCGCCTGCAGCAATTCGCCGGCACGCGCCGGACTGAGCATTGCCGCCACGTTCTCGCGAAATTTCGCTTCGAGTTCGGCGGCGCTCAACGGATCCTGCGGGTCACCCTTGGGAAACATTACCGTCTCCTGGAACGACGCACCGCCCTTCAGGGTGATGGTCACGCGCGCCGGGAACTTGTCCGGATAGAGACGGTTCAGCGCCGCATCGGCGATCACCTCGGTGCTGGCGAGAACCCGGCGCAGCTGCGGATCGTTGATGCGCGCCGCGGAAAACTGCGCCTGCGTCAGTTTGCCGTCGATGGCGGCAATCGCGATGCAATAGGGCACCGAGACGCGCGCCGCCATGACCGTGGAGATTTCCTTGTTGGAAAAATGCGTCTTCACCGTATTGTAGGTCTCGTTGGTGATGCGCGCGATCTGCGCAGGGTCGACCACGTGCTTGCGCACGAGCGCCAGCGTCGCCTGTACCGGCGAATGGCTCGCCAGGATGGACGGGAAATACTTGAATCCGTTCTGCAGGATCTCCCAGGTGGTGCCCAGGCCTTCCGTCAACATTCTCGCCTTCGGCTCGGTGGAGAAAGCGGCGAGATAGCCCTTCGGATGCTCGAGGATGGCAGGCGGACTGGTCGCGCCCAACTGCGCCAGCTGCGCCGACAGGATGCCGTTGAATGCGGCCTTGCCCGGATGAATGCTCTTCGTCATGTCGCCCGATTCGAAGAAGGTATTCAGTCCCGCCGCCTGGGTGCCGGCGAGCCCCAGCGCGCGCTGTACGCCGTCTGCATCCAGCCCGAGCGCTTTCGCCGCAGTCGCTGCGGCACCGAAGGTGCCATTGGTCGCGGTCGAGTGCCAGAAACGATAATGCGTCGGCATCACCGCCATGCCGACACGCACCGCCACTTCGTAGCCGGCGACCAGCGCCAGTATCAGGTCGCGCCCCGACAAGCGCCCGGTTTGCGCCAGGGCCAGCGCCGGCGGCACCACCACCGACCCGGTGTGCAGCAGCGCGCGCTTGTGCGTGTCGTCGTTGTCGGCGGCGTTGGCCAGGATGCCGTTCGCCAGCGCCGCAAACGCCGGCTGCGACCTCATCCCGACGACACCGATCACCGACGCGCCGTTTTCGCTGCCGTAGAGCCTGGCCATTTCCAGTGCAATGCGCGACTTCGCCGGATCTTCGGTCCACGCGCTGATTGCGCAGCCGGCGGTGTCGACGATGATGCGGCAGGCCTGATCGACAACCGCCTGCGGCAGGTCCTCGTAGCGCAGGCGGGCTACGAATTCGGCAAGCGTGCGGGTTTCATTCATGTTGCAGTTCGATCGCAGATCATTACATTGCCCTCCTGCCGCCTCCTCCGCACACCCGTCTCAAGCGCTCACACCATGCCGTCGGCGTCCGACGGCAATCGCGGCCGGTCGCATCCCCATTGCATGGGGCCCCTGCTCCCTGCTCATGCCGCCCCCTTGCGCATGAAGCTGCGCCCTATCAGCTGGCGGTGCACCTGGTTGGTGCCCTCCCAGATCTGGGTGATCTTGGCGTCGCGCAGCAGCCGCTCGGCGCGATAGTCCTTGCAGTAGCCGTAGCCGCCGTAGAGCTGCACCGCGTCGGTGGCCATGCGCATCGCCAGATCGGTCGCGCGCAGCTTCAGCATCGATGCTTCGATGCCGATTTCGTCCTCCCCCGCATCCACCAGCGCGCCCACGTGCCACAGCCAGCGCTCGCACAGAGCGAGTTCGGAGGCGAGATCGGCGAGCATGAACTGGATGCCCTGGAATTCGATGATGCGCCGCCCGGACTGCCGCCGGTCGTTGATGTAGCCTGCGGCGTCCTCGAATGCGCCGCGTGCAATGCCGAGGGCGTGCGCCGCGACGCTGGGCCGCGATTTATTGAGCGAAGCCAGAAGAATCTCGAGTCCGTCGCCGGGATTGCCCAGCAGGTTAGCGCGCGGCACGCGGCAGCCGTCGAACGAAAGTGCCGCGGTGCTCGAGGCGCGATGCCCCAGCTTGTCCTCGGTGCGCAGCACCGAAAATCCCGGTGTGCCCTTTTCGATCAACAGCGCGGAAATCGCGCCTTTCGCATCCGCGATTTCGCTCCACTTGCCGAACACCAGCAGGATGTCGGCGACATCGCCGCTGGTAATAAAAATCTTGCTGCCGCTGACCAGGATGTCGTCGCCCTGGGGCTCGAAGCGGGTCTTCATGCCGGTGGCGTCGCTGCCCGCCCCCGCCTCGGTGATTGCCAGGGATACCAGTCCGCCGCCGGCCACGCGCGGCAGCAGGCGCCGCTTCTGCTCTTCGCTGCCGTAGGTGATCACCGGCTTGATCCCGTGAAAATTGGTGGCCCAGATAATGCCGGTCGACGCGCAGGCCTTGCTGATTTCGCGCACGCACGCAAGGTAGGCGCTGTAGGACATGGGCGCGCCGCCGTAGGCTTCCGGGATGAACATGGCGTTCAGGCCGAGCGCGTTGATCGCTTTTACATTGTCCCAGGGAAACTCGGCGCTGCGATCGTAGTGTTCGGCGCGCGGCGCGATCCGGGTGCGCGCGAGGTTCTGCACGCTTGCGAGGAGCATGCGCTCCTCCTCGGGCAGAGGCAGCCATGCATCCAGGCGTTCAAGCGAGTTCATGGAATTCAGTCCCAACTGTTATCGGCATGGCCGGCTCATCTATCCCGGAATTTGGGCTTGCGCTTTTCCATGAATGCACTCATGCCTTCGATCGCGTCCTGCGTCTGAAACGCGAGGGTGTTCAGGTCCGCCTCGATATTCAGCCCTTCGTGCAAGGGAACCTCGAGCGCGCGCTTGACCGCATCGCGCGCCAGGCGCAGCGCCGGCAGGCCGAAGCCGCTGAATCCGCGGGCGAATGCCATCGCCGACTCGACCGGGTCGCCCTCGGCGATTCGATGCACGAGCCCGATGCGCAGCGCCTCCTCGGCGTCGACCGTGCGTCCGCACATGATCATTTCCAGCGCACGCGCTTCTCCGACCGCGCGCGGCAGGCGTTGCGTTCCGCCGTAACCCGGAATCAGTCCGAGCTTGATTTCCGGCAGCCCCATTTTCGCCGTCGGCGCGGCAATGCGGAAGGTGCAGGCGAGAGCAAGCTCCAGACCGCCGCCGAAGGCGTAGCCGTTGATGGCGGCAATGGAAGGCATTGGCAATACGTCTAGGCGGGCCAGCACCGACTGGCCGAAGGCCGCATCGCGCCGCTGCTCGGTCAGGCTGCGGCCGACGAGTTCCTTGATGTCGGCGCCGGCGCAAAAGGCCTTCGCGCCGGCGCCGGTCACGATCAGCGCGCGCGCATCGCCGCCGGCAACCTCGTCGAATGCCTGCGCCAGTTCGTGCAATACGGCGGAAGAAAGCGCGTTAAGCGCTTCCTGCCGATCCAAGGTAATCAGTGCGAATTCGCCTTGCCACGTCAGTTGAACGCTCATGTCGATCTCTCCGATGCTAGGTGGTATTTTCCGCCCTGACCGCGCGGCAAGGGATGGGCTGGATGCGGCCGTCCCTGGCCCATGCAACCAGTTCGCGTTTCAAGATCTTGCCCGACGCGGTGACCGGAAATTCCGGCATAACGAGGTAGTACTCGGGCATGTCGTACTTCGACAGGCCGGCGGCATCCAGGTGCGCCAGCATTTCCTGCACACCGGGCCCGGGCTGCGTCCTGGAAACGACCGCGAGGCAAACGCGCTCGCCCAGGCGCTCGTCGGCGATCGGAAACGCCGCAGCCCGGGAGATTTCCTGGTGCCGGTGTGCCAGATCCTCGATGCGCGCCGGGAAGATATTGTGACCCCCGCGAATGATGAGATCTTTCATGCGACCGACGACGTGCAGGTTTCCCTGGGCGTCGAAGCGGCCCAGGTCGCCGCTCATGAACCATCCGTGCGCGTTGAACGACGACTCGGTCGCGCGCTGGTTGTCAAAATAGCCGAGGGTGAGCAGCGCGCCGCGCCCGCCGATCTCCCCGACCTCTCCCGGCGCGACCTCCACATCCGGATTGTCCTGGCGCCAAAGCCTGATCTCGTATCCGCTGCAGGCGCGCCCGCAGGTCGAGACGATGGTCTCCGCGGTATCGCCGGGGAGGGTGTATTGATGCGAACCGTTTTCCGTCATGCCGTACACGTTCTGCGGCGTTACGCCGATCCTGAGAAAGCCGGCCGCGAGGTCGCTCGGTATGGTCGAACCCGCCATGTAGAACACCTTCACCCGGGCAAGCGTATCCATGCCGCGCCGGCGCATTTGCGCCAGGGCGTCGATCGCATGCGTGGGGACGCCCATGACGTAGGTGGCGCCGGAGGCCGTCATCCAGTCGATGACGTCCGAACCCCTGGGCACATCGTTCAACACCAGTTCGAATCCTGCGACCAGCGCCTGCGCCAGGCCCACGGTGGCGATGTGGTGCGAGGTCGGACTGAGGCTGAGCAGCACCGTATCGGCGTCGTGCTTCCAGTCGCGCACCATGGCGCGCCCGTTGGCGAGCAGCGTGTTGTCAGAATGCATCACGCCCTTTGGCGTGCCGGTGGTACCCGAAGTGAATGCGAGGTAGGTGATCTTGTCCGGATTCAGATCCGGCGCGATGCCGGGCTGCGTCCCCGCCTCCTGCGGCGGAAACGCGTGGCAGCCGGCAAATGCCTGTGCCGCCGGTTCAGCACGGCTTGCGAGGCGATACACCCGGCGCATGCCCGGGAGTGCAGCCGCTTCGGAAAAAACGTCGCGGCGTGCTGCATCCGCGCCGTAGCCCACTTGCGCCACCAGCGCCCGGCACCGTACGCGTTCCAGCAACTGCAGCACTTCGCCCGTGGTGTAATTCTGGTGCATGGACGGATTGCAAACATAGCCGTTGCGCGAGCACGCGAGAAAGGAAACGACCGATTCCACCCGGCTCGGAACCCACATCGAAACGCGCTCGCCGCGTCTTAAGCCTGCCCGGTGCAGGTCTTCCGCCACGCTGTCCACCCACGCGAGCAGCGCCTGCCAGGTGAGCCGCTGGGCGGCATCGCGCAGCGCAAATGCCTGCGGGCGCGCTACCGCATGACGCCGCAGCAGCGAGTAAAGCGTGTCCTGCTGCCACAGCCCGCCGGCGTAATAAGCGCGCGCAGCCTGCGGATCGTGCAGCGTAAGTATGGTGCTCACGGGTCGTCCGCTGCCGCGTTTCAGTGGCCGAACTTCTCCGGATCAGGCTTGCGACGCTCGCCAAACGACTTCGACAACTCCTTCGATTCGTCGCTGTCCAGATAATCCCGCAGCAGCAGGTCGTGCGCCATGCGCGACAGGCCGGCAACTCCGCCGTGGCGCGCATTGAACGCAGCCTTGACCGAGGCCAGCGCAAACGCACCGCGTTCAGCCATCTCCATTGCCATCGCCCGGGTGGCGGACTTCAATTCGGCGTCGGCAACGACCCGGTTGATCAACCCCATTTGCAGGGCTTCGGCCGCACTGAATTTCGGATTGAGATACCACATTTCCTTGGCGCGTTTCTTTCCGACCAGGTCTTCCAGGTACCAGGTGCCATAACCCGCATCGAAACTGCCCATCATCGGGCCCACCTGGCGAAATACCGCGCTTTCCTTGGCGATGGTGATGTCGCACACCATCTGCAGCACATTGCCGCCGCCGACGGCAAAGCCGTTGACCGATGCGATCACCGGCTTCTGCAGCCGGTCGATGCTCTCATACATGTCCAGCGTCGGCAGCGTCCCGGCATAGAGCTTGGTGTGCTCCATCCCTTCTTTGCGCCCGCCGATGCAGAAAAAACGCTCCCCGGCTCCGGTGAGCACGATCACCCGGGTGCGGGATTCGCGCCGGATTTCGTTGATGCAGTCGCGGATCTCGTGGCACATGCGCGGCGTGAACATGTTGCCGTCCTCGGGACGGTTGAGCGTAATGGTTCCGACAGGGCCGTCTTCTGCGTAGAGTATTTCCTGGTAGTCCATGGTTTCCTCAGATGATGTTTTGTTCCCGCAGATCTGCAATCTGCGCCGCATCCAGTCCCAACTCCTCGCGCAGCACCGCGTCCGTGTGCTCGCCCAGGCCCGGCGGCGGATGGCGGTAGGTGTCCGACGACCCGTCGACGCTGATCCCCAGGCCGACCTGCGGTATCCTCGCGCCGAACGCCGGTACCGAATATAGCATCCCGCGCGCATGCAATTCGCCGTCGGCGGCGACTTCGTCCAGCCGGTTGATCGGTCCGGCCGGTATCCGGTGCTGCGCAAACAGTTCCAGCCATTGCCTGCGCTCGCGTTGCCGCAATACGGATTGAATCCGTTCCACGATCTCCTCGCGGGCCTGCCTGCGATCCTTGTTGGTGCGAAACCGCGCATCGGCGCCATAGCCCGGATCGCCCACCGCAGCCCAGAAACGGCGCCAGATGCCGTCGTTTCCAAGACCCAGGGTGATCGGCGCATCCTGCGTGTCGAAAGTCTGATAGATGGCGATGACGCTGTCTCTCGCCCCGGAACGCCGCGGAAGTTCACCCGAACCCAGGAACGAGACCAGTCTGGGTCCCATGAATCGCGTCATGCTCTCCACCATGGAGACATCAATCGCACAGCCCTTGCCGTCTGCGCGGCGCCGATACAGCGCGGCGGCGACTGCCATCGCCGCGTCCATTCCGGCCAGCAGGTCGGCGGCGGGCGTCCCTACTTTTTGCGGCGGCGCGTCGGCCTCGCCTGTCAGGTCCATCACCCCGCTGTATCCTTCAGCGATCAGATCATATGAAGGCAGATCGCTGCGCGCCCCGCCAACGCCGAAACCGGTGATCGATACGTGTACCAAATTTGGGCGCAGCGCCGACAGCGTTGCGTAGTCTATCCCGAGCTTCAACTGGCTGCGCCCGACCTGATTGGTCACGACTACATCGGCGTGGGCCACCAGCGCGTGCAGCAGTTTGCGCCCGCCGTCGAGGCTGAAATCGAGGGTAACACTGCGCTTGTTGCGATTGACCGCGAGAAACCACAGCGACTCTCCGGCCAGGAACGGGGGCCCCCAGCCGCGCGCATCGTCGCCTTCGCGCCGTTCCACCTTGATCACGCTGGCGCCGAAATCGGCAAGCAGCAGTGTGGCGTAGGGACCGGCAATGGAAGTGGTCAGGTCCAGAACCCGCACACCTTGGAGCAGGCCTATGGGTGCCTGGCCTGCGCGCTCTTTCTGCGGCAACTGATCCAGCGGCAGCATGCTATCTGCTCCTACCGTTCGCTCCATCCGGCTTCTACTTGAATGGATGCCTGATGACGATGGTCTCTTCCCGGTCGGGTCCGGTGGAGATCATGGCCACCGGTACGCCGCAGATTCTCTCCAGCCGCGACAGATAGGCGCGCGCGTTCACGGGCAGCGCATCGAGCCGCTTCACCCCCACCGTGCTCTCGGGCCAGCCCGGCATTTCCTCGTAAACGGGCACGCAGTGATTAGCGGCGTCGGCACCCGCGGGGAAAATGTCCAGGTTCGTGCCGCCGGCGCGATAGCCTACTCCCAGTTTGATTGTTTCCATGCCATCGAGCACATCAAGTTTGGTAATGCATAATCCTGACACGCCGTTGATCTGGATCGAACGCTTGAGCACCGCAGCGTCGAACCAGCCACAGCGCCGCGGCCTGCCCGTGACCGAACCGAATTCATTGCCTTTCTGGCGCAACCGCTCCCCCGCTGCATCCTCGAGTTCGGTCGGGAACGGCCCGCTGCCGACTCGCGTGGAGTACGCCTTGGCGATGCCGAGCACATAGTGCAGCATTTGCGGCCCCACTCCCGCGCCGCCGGATGCGGAACCCGCGACGCAGCTGCTCGAGGTAACGAACGGGTAAGTGCCATGGTCGATGTCGAGCAGCGAGCCCTGCGCGCCCTCGAACAGCAGGTTGTTTCCGGCAGCGGCTGCTCGGTACAGTTCCGACGAGACATCGGCCACCATCGGCCCCAGGCGCTGCGCAAATCCCAGCGCATCGTCGTGCGTCTTCCGGAAATCGACGGGTTGGGCCTTGAGGTAATGCTGCAGCACGAAATTCTGGAAATCGAGCACCTCGCGCAGCTTTTCGGCAAAACGCTGGGGGTTGAACAGGTCCTGCAGGCGGATGGCGCGCCGCGCGACTTTGTCCTCATAGGCCGGGCCGATCCCGCGTCCCGTGGTGCCGATCTTGTCCGCGCCCTTGGCCGCTTCGCGGGCCTGATCGATGGCCACGTGATACGGCAGAATCAGAGGGCAGGCGCCCGAAATGCGCAACCGGCTGGCGACCGCGACGCCGGCTGCTTCCAGTTCGTCGATTTCCTGCAACAGCGCCGACGGCGACAGCACCACACCGTTGCCGATGTAGCAGGCGACGCCCTCGCGCAGTATTCCCGATGGAATCAGCCGCAGTATCGTCTTCTTGCCGTTGATGACCAGCGTATGGCCGGCATTGTGCCCGCCCTGAAAGCGCACCACGCCCTTGGCATGGTCGGTAAGCCAATCGACGACTTTGCCCTTGCCTTCGTCACCCCACTGGGTGCCGATCACTACTACGTTCTTTGCCATGCTCTATCCAGAAAGTTGGAGTTCGTTACAAAATGAAAGGAACCGATTGGCAACCGAAGGGCACGCCCCCTCTTCAGCCCCTCATGCTCATATTTTTCTTAGCTGCCATTTACCCTTCTGCTTGACCAGTTCGCGCGTGCAGCGCCCCTCGCCGCCTTCGTTCTCGTGCCCCGGGAGTTCCTGGATCACCACTTCGCCCGCCTGGCGCAAACCCGCGATCACAGCTTCTAGCGCAGCGTCGCTCACCCGCGGCGCGCGGATGCAGGCCGGCGCAGGCTCGACCGGCGCAAGCCGCGCCAGTTCGATCAGATACAAGGTGAAGCCGGTCGCCGGCCGGGCACGGCCGAAAGCCTTGCCTACGCCGTCGTAGCGGCCGCCGAGTGCGATGGCGTTGGGCAGACTGGCGCAGTACGCAGCAAAAGCGACGCCGCTGTGGTAATGATAGCCGCGCAGATCGGCCAGATCGATGCTGACCGGAATGTCTTCGATTGCCGTAAGCCGGTCCAGATCGGCGAGCGCACGCGTGATCTCGGCGAGCCGCGGCAATTCGCGCCTGGCGCGAGCGATCACCTCGCGGCCGCCGTACAGTTCCGGCAGCAGCAAAATCGCATTGCGCGTCGCCTTGCCCAGACCTTTGGTCAGCGCCTTCAAGGCCGCAACATCCTTGGCCTGCAGGCCGGCGAACAAATCCGCTTCCAGTCCGCTACTGACGCCGGCGCGCTGCGCCAGCGCGCGAAACACCGCCACGTGCCCGATATCCAGGCGCACGCCGGGCAGCTTGCACAGCCGAAGCGCCTGCGTCAGGAGCTGCTGTATTTCCAGGTCGCTTTCTATGCCGGCGTGGCCGTAGATTTCGGCGCCAATCTGCAACGGCTCGCGCGTCGATGTCAGTCCCGCCGGAAGCGTATGCAGGACCGGCCCGCAGTAGCAAAGCCGGGTCACGCCTTCGCGGTTAAGCAAATGGGCGTCGATACGCGCGACCTGCGGCGTGATATCCGCCCGCAGGCCCATGGTGCGCCCTGACAACTGGTCGACCAGTTTGAAGGTGCGCAGGTCCATGTCGTGGCCGGTGCCGGTCAGCAGGGATTCGAGGTATTCCAGCAGCGGCGGCATGACCAGCTCGTAGCCGTGCACGCGGAACAGTTCCAGCAGCCGCGCGCGCAGGGATTCGATCCCGCGCGCCTCGGGCGGCAGAATGTCTTCGATATATTCCGGAAGGACCCAGTTACGCATGAATGCGGGAAGGGTGGAGTCGGGGGGAGACAGGGGTGGCCTGGTCGCGATGACTGCAATGCGTCATGGTATCCGCCGCCCCGCTCTCTTGCCCCGGTTCATTTCGTGAAAAACAGCAGCAGCAAACCCGCCAGCATCGACGACAGGCCGAAAAACCGGATCTGTCCGTCGCTGAACTGCGTGATGCGACGAAATGTCTCGCGCCATTGCGCTGGAAACAGGAATGGCAGTATGCCCTCGATGACCAGCATCAGGGCGAACGCCATCAGAAACGTGGTTCCCATCCCCGGCTCGTCCGTGCGCGCTACTTGCTGCCCTTGCCCGGGCCTTTGAGATACTTGAAGAATTCGGAATTTGGCTCCAGCACCATCACATCGCTGCGGTTCTTGAAGCTCGAGCGGTAGGCTTCAAGGCTGCGGTAGAAGGCATAAAACTCGGCGTTCTGGCTATATGCCTGGGCGTAAGCCGCCGCCGCCTTGGCATCTCCTTCGCCTTTTACGCGCTGCGCATCCTTGTAGGCATTGGCGACGATCACCTCGCGCTCCTTGTCGGCTTCGGCACGAATGCGCTCGGCCGCCGCCGAACCTTCGGAGCGCAGCTGGTTGGCCACGCTCTTTCTCTCTGCATCCATGCGCTTGTACACCGACTCGCTCACCTCCTGCGGCAGGTCCACGCGCTTCAGACGCACGTCGATGATTTCGACGCCGATCTTTTTTGCGTCCAGGTTGGCGCGTTCGCGCACGATTTTCATGATTTCGTTGCGGTCCTCGGACACCACCTCATGCACCGTATGCTTGCCGAACTCTTCCCGCAGCGTGGCATTTACCGTTTGCGATATGCGCGTCTGCGCCTGAGCCTCGTCGCCGATGCTGATGTAATACTGGCGCACATCCGTGATCTGCCACTTGACGAAAGAATCGACCAGCAGATTCTTCTTTTCCGAGGTGATGTAACGTTCGGCGTCAGGCGTATCCAGGGTAAGGATGCGCGCGTCGAAATAGCGCACGTTCTGGATCAGCGGCCACTTGAAGTGCAGCCCCGGGGTCAGGATGACTTCTTTCACCTCGCCCAACTGGAATACGATGGCGCGTTCGCGCTGTTCCACGATGAATAGGGACAAACTCACCAGAAGCAGCAAGGCAAACACACCCGCGAGTACCGCTCCCATTCGATTGTTCGTCATGGCCGGCTCTCTCTTTCTCTCCCGCGAAGCGCGTCGCGCGTGCGCGCGGCCGGATCCGGATTCAGCGTCGGCTCGACCAGCGTCTGCTTCGATCCGGGCGCCGCCGCCTCGGGCAGCGTGCCGGCGGACATCTGCATGATCTTGTCCAGCGGCAGGTACAGCAGGTTGCCGCCGCCTTTGGCGTCGAGCAGGATCTTGCTCGAACTGGTGAGCATCTGCTGCATGGTGTCGATGTACATGCGGTCGCGCATGACCTGCGGCGCCTTGTTGTATTCGCCCAGTACCTGCTTGAACCGGCTCGCCTCGCCTTCGGCATTGGCCAGCACCCGCTGGCGATAGCCCTGCGCCTCTTCCTGCAGGCGCGAGGCCGCACCGCGCGCCTTGGGCACCACGTCGTTGAAATAGGCTTGGCCTTCGCTTTTCTGCCGCTCCAGGTCCTGCTTGGCCTTGACCGCATCATCGAACGCGGCCTGCACCTGTTCCGGCGGCTGTGCGTTCTGCATGGTCACGCGGCTGATTGCGATGCCCGTCTTGTAGCGATCGAGAATGTCCTGTATCTGCTTTTGCGCCGCGACCGCCACCTGCTCCCGCCCCTCGTACAGGACAAAGTCCATCTTGCTCGAGCCGACCACCTCGCGAAACGCGGTTTCGGCCGCCTGCAGCACGGTTTCATCGGGGTTGCGGTTGTTGAACAGGTACGCGAGCGGATCCTTCAGCGTGTACTGCACTGCAAACTGGATGTCGATGATGTTTTCATCATCGGTGAGCATCAGTGATTCCTTCAGCACCTTGGTCTTTACCGTATTGCGGTAACCGACCTCGACCGTGCGCACCTGCGACAGGTTGACTTTCTCATGTGACTGAAACGGATACGGCAGGCGCCAGCGCAGCCCCGGGCTGGTGAGGTCGGTTTGCTTGCCGAAAGTAAAAACCACGCCGCGCTGCGTTTCGTCGATGGTGTAAAAACCGCTCGCCAGCCACACGACCAACACCAGCGCGACCGCCATACCGACACCGCCGCCGATCTGACGCATGCTTGGCGGGATGGACGCAGGGGTGTCACCCCCTCCCCGCTTGCCGAACATGCCGTTCAACTTCTGATTGAAGTTGCGCCACAGTTCCTCCAGGTCGGGCGGCCCCTGATTGCCGCCGCCTTTCTTGCCCCACTGTGGGTCATTGAGTGACATACGTGTCCCTATCATCCTGCATGGTTTCCGGGCTTGGCGCTGCGGATTTCTTCGAGGCTGCTACTTCGGTCAGGGCATCTCTGAGAAAGCCGAGGCCAGCGCCAGTCTTTGCGCTTAAACAAACACGGCAGATTTTACCATACTCGTCGCGATCCGAGCCCGGCGGCACACCGGTAACGTCGATCTTGTTCCATACCAGTATCTGCGGAATCGCGTCCGCGCCGATTTCGGCCAGCACCTTGTTCACGGCGTTGATCTGCGACTCGCGCACGCCGCTGGACGCATCAACCACGTGCAGCAGCAGGTCGGCCTGGACGGTTTCTTCCAGGGTGGCGCGAAAAGATGCGACCAGACCGTGCGGCAGGTCGCGAATAAAACCCACCGTGTCCGACAACACCAGGTTGCCGGTTCCGGCCAGATACATCCGCCGCGTAGTGGTATCCAGCGTGGCGAACAGCTGGTCTGCGGCGTAGCTGCCGGCGTGCGTGAGGGCGTTGAACAGGGTGGATTTTCCGGCATTGGTGTAGCCCACCAGCGATACCGACAACACGTCGCCGCGCGCCCGCGCACGGCGCTGCACTTCGCGGCGGCGCTTGAACTGGACCAGCTTGTCCTTGAGTACCTTGACGCGGTTGCCGATCAGGCGCCGGTCGACCTCGATCTGGGTCTCACCCATTCCGCCGAGAAATCCGCGCCCGCCGCGCTGGCGCTCAAGGTGGGTCCAGCCGCGCACCAAACGCGTCGACGCGTATTCGAGCTGCGCCAGTTCGACCTGCAGCTTGCCCTCGTGGCTGCGCGCGCGCCTGGCGAAGATGCCCAGTATCAGGCCGGTGCGATCCAGCACCGGGCAATCCAGCTCCTTCTCCAGATTGCGCTGTTGCGCCGGGGAGAGTTCGTGGTTGAACACGACCACCGCGGCTCCGTTCTCGCGCACCGCCGACGCGATTTCCTCGGTCTTGCCCCTGCCGGCATACAAAGCGGTGTCAGGACGCTGCCGCTTGCCGCCGATCAACGCCCGCGGCCGCAAGCCGGCGCTTTCTGCGAGCAGACGCAATTCCTCGATGCTCTCGGAGTAGCCGTCGGCGCCGAAATCCAAGCCGACCAGGACAGCGGCATTCGCGCGGACCGTACGCTCCTGGCTCTCAGCCATCGAGCGTACCGGCGGCGGCGAGCCGACCGGACTCAGTTGTCAGAGGCAGAATTTTCGTAAGAAATAGTCACTGCGCGCGCCGGCACCACGGTGGAGATCGCGTGCTTGTATACCATCTGGGTGACGGTATTCTTCAGCAGTACCACGTACTGATCGAAGGATTCTACCTGTCCCTGCAGCTTGATGCCGTTGACCAGGTAAATCGATACCGGCACGTGCTCCTTGCGCAGCGTGTTCAGAAACGGGTCTTGTAGCAACTGCCCTTTAGTGCTCATGGTGCCCCCACGCTTTGTTGTTGAACTGCCACTCTAATTGATTTCTCTGGCTTTTTCCACTTCGAATGAACATGGGGCCGGCCTAGGTTTTTTTCAAGTACGGATTGATGGACGACTTGAATTGCACTTTGAGCGGCGTGCCTTGCAGCGAGAATTCGTCGCGGAAACGCCCTTCCAGATAGCGGCGGTAGCCCTCCGGCACCGCGTCAAGCGCGTTCCCGTGGATGATGATCAAGGGAGGATTCATTCCGCCCTGGTGCGCGTAGCGCAGTTTGGGCCGCGTCAAACCCCTGCGCGGCGGCTGCTGGCGCTCGACCGCATCGATCAGGACCCGGGTAAGTCGCGGTGTCGGCAGTTTGGTCATTGCGGCGCGATAGGCCTCGTCGATCGAAGGGAGCAGTCCGGACAAGCCGGTGCCCTCAAGCGCGGAAATGAAGTGGAATCGCGCAAAGCCGAGAAAGGCGAGCTTGCGGCTCAAATCGCGCTTGACGCACTCGCGCCGGTAGTCATCCAGCCCGTCCCATTTATTGACCGCCACCACCAGCGCACGCCCCTTCTCCACGACGTAGCCCGCAATGTGCGAATCCTGGTCGGAGATGTCGGCTTGCGCGTCCAGCACCAACACCACGACGTTGGCCTGATCCACCGATTGCAGCGTCTTGATCACCGAGAATTTTTCCACCGACTCGAACACCTGTCCGCGGCGCCGCAGGCCCGCGGTATCCACCAGGGTGTAGCGCCTGCCGTCGCGCTCGAACGGGACGTCGATGCTGTCGCGGGTGGTTCCCGGCTGGTCGAAGGCGATGACTCGGTTCTCGCCCAGGAGGCTGTTGATCAGGGTCGATTTCCCCACGTTGGGCCGGCCGATGATCGCTATTCGCGGGTGGTCCGGCAACGGCGGTTCTTCCTCGCCCTCCGGTTCGAATCCCTCCAGCGCCAGATCGACGAGGTCGTTGACGCCGTCACCGTGCGCCGCCGAAATGGCATAGGGCTCGCCCAGCGCGAGTTCGTGAAATTCGGCCGTGACCACGCCGGTATTCATGCCTTCAGCCTTGTTCACCGTGAGCAGCACGCGCCGCCCGGTCTTGCGCAGCATCTCCGCGATATTGCGATCCTGCGGCGCCAGGCCTTTGCGCACATCGACCATGAACAGAATCACGTCGGCTTCGGCAATGGCCTGCAGCGTCTGCTTCGCCATCTCGTGCAGAATGCCGTCTTTCGCCACGGGTTCGAAACCGCCGGTATCGACGACGAAATAGGGCCGCTCGCCCATCCTGCCTTCGCCGTAATGGCGGTCGCGGGTGAGCCCCGGCATATCCGCAACCAGCGCATCGCGGCTGCGCGTTAGCCGGTTGAATAGCGTCGATTTGCCGACGTTGGGTCGACCGACAATGACCAGGGTAGGTTTCATCTAGGCGGGACCGGTCGCAACGGCGTCGTGAGCGCATAAAAATCAGGAATCATTGCTTGCTCCGGTCGCGCCGTTTGCGCCGATTGCTTCTGCGCGCTGCAGGCTGAGGCTATTGCGTGCTGAAGGCATACAGCCCGCCCTTGCGGGTCTGTACCAGGAAACCGCCGTCGGGCAGCGGCACCGGATTGGTGCTCACGGGGCTACCGTCGGTCGCAACGCGGCCGGTGAAGGCTCCGGATTCGCGCGAGAGAAAATGCACGTAGCCCTGAATGTCGGCCACCACGATCTCGCGACCGAGCGGAAGCGGCGCCGACAGGTTGCGCAACCGCAGTTTGTCCTGCCGCCACACGCTGGTCCCGCCGACGCGATCCAGCGCGTGCACCGCACCCTTGTCGTCGCTGGCGAAAACGTAGCGTGCGTCCAGAAACAATCCGGAAGTGCTGGACATTTCGCGTCCCCATACTGCTTGGCCATTGGCAATCTCGAAGCAGCCGATACGGCCCTGATAGGCAACCGCGCAAACTTCCCGTTCGGTAACGACCGGCACCCCGATGACGTCGGTTACCCGCTCGAGTTCGGTGGCGCCGCGCGGCAAAGATACCGTCGCCTCCCAGCGCACGGCGCCGCTGTCCAGATTGATCGCCACCAGTTTGCCGCCGGCAAAACCGGCGTAGACCACGTTCCTGGAGATGGCGATTCCAGCAGGCGAGCGCACCGTAAGCGCCGGGGTCGCGCGCTGGTAATACCATTTGCGTTTGCCGTCCTTTGCATCCAGGCCGAAGATGCGGCCATCGTCGCTGCGTACCACGACCACGTCGCCCGCCACCTGGGGTGCGGCCAACACCTCGCTGCTGATCTGCGCCTTCCACAGCGCGGTACCGTCGGCGCCGAAGGCCAGCACCTCGCCCTTGCCGCTACCCACCACCACCAGTTTGCCGTCCGCGCCTACGCCGCCGGTGAGGCGCTCGCGGGCATTGACGCGCCATATCTGTTTGCCGCTGCGGCTGTCCAGTCGCGTGATCGTGCCATCGCCCGCGGCGGCATAGACGCCATCAGCCGCGACCGCGGGGCTGAACACCGCCTGCTGCGAATCGCCGATGTTCGACTGCCACAAAGTCTTGACTGCTATCGGATTCACAAGTTCGGGCAGCTTGGCCATTTCCGGCGCCGGCGTGGCGCTGCCGAACCAGTTCATCGGGTTGATGGTGTCGATTGTTTTGCTGACCATGGCACCGCCGCCGCAACCTGCGAGCAGCAGCGCGACCGTCTGCGCCAGGACCAAGGCCCGGGCCAGCTTCATTTGGCCTCGCCCAACGCATCCAGGCGCAACTGGATATATGCGCGCTGCCCGGCATCCCTGGGCTCGGTCTTGTCCAGGGCCGCCTTATACGCGCTGGCTGCTTCGCCTTTTTTGCCCTGTGCGACCAGCACGTCACCCCGCGTGGCCATGAACTGCGATTCGAACGGCGCCGCATGCTTCGTGTCCAGAATTTTCAGCGCGTCGTCGTAAGCCTTTTCATCCAGCATCACGCTCGCCAGCCTCAGCCGCGCGATGTCCTGGAGCGCGTCGTCCTTGGCATTGTCGGCGACCCAGGCGAGTTGTGCGTGTGCCGTTTTTAGATCGCCGCCTTGAAAGTGCGCCTTGGCCGAGACCAGTGCGGCCATGGCGGCGTAGGTGGTGCGCGGAAACTGCTCGAGAACGGCTCCGGCGCTTTCGCGCACCAACTTCAGATCGTTCGCAGCAGCCGCCTTCTGCACGGCATCGTACAAACCAGAAGCCTGAGCCGCCTGATTACGCTGATAGTAATTCCACCCCTGCCAGGCTGCTAGCACGATGAGCACCACGGTCACCGCAGACATGACCAGATTGCCGTTTTCCTTCCACCAGGCTTTGAGCGTTGCCAACTGCTCCTGTTCTTCCAGATCGTATGCAGCCATTTCTAGTCTTCTTCCAAAAATAAAAGATTGGTTACGATATCGGGCAACGCAGCACGGGAAATGCGTTGTTGCTCGCGCTCCTGGCGCAGGTGCTTCACGCTCACCTCGTTGCTTGCCGCCTCTTCCTCGCCGATGATCACCGCCAGCGCCGCTCCGCTCGCATCGGCTTTCTTCATCTGCGCCTTGAAGCTGCCGCCGCCGCAATGCTGCATCACCGACAGGCCGTGGTTGCGCAGTTCCTCGGCGACGCCGAATGCGACGCGATCGGCCGCGTTGCCCTGATGCACCACATAGACCTCACATTGGGCGGCAGGCTCCGCCGCGCGCGCATCCTGCATCAGCGCCAGCAGGCGCTCCAGCCCCATGGCGAATCCGATCGCCGGCGTGGGTTTTCCGCCGATCTGCTCAAACAGACCGTCATAGCGGCCCCCGCCGCACACCGTTCCCTGGGCACCCAGACGATCGGTCACCCACTCGAACACGGTGAGATTGTAGTAATCCAGTCCGCGCACCATGCGCGGGTTGATGCTGTACGGAATTCCAGCATCCCTCAACACCTGCTGCACCCCGTCGAAATGCGAGAGCGAATCCTCGCCCAGGTGTTCCAGCAACCGTGGCGCCGCCTCGATGAGCGGCTGCATCAGTGGATTCTTGCTGTCTAGAACGCGCAGGGGATTGGTATGCATGCGGCGCCTGGCGTCCGCGTCCAGGTCCTGTTCGTGCTTCTGCAGATACTGCACCAACTCGGCGCGGTGCCGCCCCCGCTCCTCCGCGCTGCCGATGGAATTGAGCTGTAGCTTGATGTCATCCAAACCGAGGTCGCCCCAAAGCCGTGCGCACATCAGCAACAATTCGGCGTCCACGTCCGGTCCGGCATATCCCAGTGCCTCCGCCCCTACCTGGTGGAACTGGCGGTAGCGCCCCTTCTGCGGACGCTCGTGCCGGTACATGGGGCCCATGTAATACAGCCGCTGCGGGCTGCCATACAGCAGGTTGTGCTGGATCGCGGCGCGCACCGTGGAAGCGGTGGCTTCCGGCCGCAGCGTTAGCGCTTCGCCGTTGAGTTCGTCGACAAAGCTGTACATCTCCTTCTCGACGATGTCTGTTGCTTCGCCGATGGCGCGGCGAAACAGGGCCGTCGGCTCGAGCAGCGGCGTGCGCAGGTTGCGGTAACCGTAACTGCGGAGCCAGGACCGGAGCGTTTCCTCCAGTTCCTCCCAAAGTACCGCTTCGTCCGGCAGGATGTCGTTCATCCCCCTGACTGCTTGAATCGCTTGGCTCATCGTTTGCGCTCTGGAATCTGCCGGCCTTAAACCGACGCCTTGATCTGCATTGTTCTGTACCTTTTCGCTACGGCCGCGTCGTCGCCGGCATCTTTGCTTGCGCCCGCGCCATAATGGCTGCGGACATAATCGTCAACGATCTTCTGGAAGTCGCTGGCGATGGTCTCGCCTTTGAGCGTCACGGTCTTCTTCCCGTCCACGAATACCGGGGCCACCGGCCGCTCGCCGGAACCCGGGAGGCTGATGCCGATGTTGGATTGCTTGGATTCGCCAGGCCCGTTTACCACGCACCCCATCACCGCCACATGCATGTCTTCCACGCCCGGAAACTGCTCGCGCCACAACGGCATCTGGCTGCGCAGGTAAGACTGGATGTTGGCGGCGAGTTCCTGGAAATAGGTGCTGGTGGTGCGTCCGCAACCCGGGCAACTGATAACCAGCGGCGCGAACGATCTCAAGCCCATGGTCTGCAGGATCTCCTGCGCCACGACGACTTCCCGTGTACGGTCGCCACCTGGCTCGGGGGTGAGCGATATGCGGATGGTATCGCCTATGCCTTCCTGCAGCAGCACCGACAACGCCGCGCTCGAGGCGACGATGCCTTTGGAGCCCATGCCGGCTTCGGTGAGCCCGAGGTGCAGCGGATAATCGCATCGCGCGGCAAGGTCACGATAGACCGAGATCAGGTCCTGCACGCCGCTGACCTTGCACGACAGGATGATACGATCCTGGGGCAGGCCCCATTTCTCCGCCTGCGCCGCCGACTCCAGGGCCGACACGACCAACGCCTCGCGCATCACCGCGTCCGCCGCTACCGGCTGTGTGCGCTTGCCGTTGTCGTCCATCAGGCGCGCCAGCAGTTCCTGGTCCAGGCTGCCCCAATTCACGCCGATACGCACCGGCTTTTCGTATTTGCAGGCCATTGCTATCATGGTTGCGAACTGCTCGTCGCGCTTCGACCCTTTGCCGACGTTGCCGGGATTGATGCGGTATTTCGCCAGCGCTTCGGCGCACTCCGGATACTGGCTCAGCAGGCGATGCCCGTTGAAATGAAAATCCCCCACCAGGGGCACCGCGCAGCCCCTCTTCTCCAACTCCTCGCGAATGCGCGCGACCTGCGCCGCCGCCTCCGCGGTGTTGACGGTGATGCGCACCAGTTCGGAACCCGCGCGTGCCAGTTCATACACCTGCTGCGCCGTGGCGCCGGCATCGGCGGTATCGGTATTGGTCATCGACTGAACCACGATGGGCGCGCCACCGCCGACGACAAGTTCGCCGATGCGCGCCTGGCGCGTTGCTTTGCGTGCTGTGCTCGACATCGGGCTAATCGAGCGCAAGGCGGGCGACGTCCACCTTGAAATAAGGCCGTAGGTCGACCGGGGTGTCGTTGTATTTCATCCGCACCTTGGCGGCGTTGCCGATTACCAGGTCGAACGGTGGAACGCCTTCGATCAATTGCATCGTCCCGGCCGGATTGAGTTGCGACAGCAGGACCTTCCCGTTCGCCTGCTTGATCTCGACCCAGGACATCTGGTCGAACTCCAGCCGGATGCGATTGGTCCCGCCGACCTTGCCGGTGACCGCTGGAGGGGCAGGCTGTACCTCAGGCGCCTGACTGCGCAGATCGGCCGACTGCGCCTCCTTCTCGCCCGGCGCCACCTGCGCCAATGCCGGAGCCAGCGCCGGCTCCGGCGGAGCATGGGCAACTTCCGTCGTCACAGCTTTAGGGGTGATCTTCACCACTTCGACCGCCGACGGCGGACTCGCATAACGTTCGTAGGCCACGACGGCCACCGCCGACAGCGCCGCCACGGACAAATAAACATAGATTCGATTCGATTTCCTGCCACCCTCGAAGAAGGGTTCCTGCTCGTCGGTGTGCAGATCGACCGTAACCACCGGGGGAATATCGTGCTGCCCTAGATCCGCAAGCAGCGGGGCCGGATCGAGCTGAACCAGCTTGGCGTAGCTGCGGATCATGCCGCGTACGATGGTCGTTCCCGGTAATTTGGCATAGTCGTCCGCTTCGATCGCCGCGATCTGCTTGACCCCGTACTTGATTTTTTGCGAAACGTCCGCGATGCTGAGCTTGAGTCCGTTGCGAGCGGCCGCCAGCGCCCGTCCCGGGCTGTTTTGCGTGACGGCTCGCTCCAACTCGCTCATTCAAATTTGCCCTTGAGCAGATCCTCGTATTCCGGCGATCCGTAAAACCGCCGCCGCAACTGCGCAGCCATGGAGTTTTCAGCCAGTTTGTCGCCCAACTTTCGCTCAATGCGCAGCGCCAGCCACAGGGATTCGGACGTCGGCTCGATCAGCTTGTTGAATCGCCCGACCAGGCCGCGCGCCGCCTCCAGCTGGCCGCGTTTGTACTGCACCGAAGCCAGATTCAGCAGCGCCTTCAGGTTGTTGGGCTCGTTGCGCAGCGCGCGCTCGAAATAGTCGATGGCATCGTTCTCGTTGTTGCCCTTCACCGCGCACAGGCCCGCATTGACGTAGGAGCGTGCCGGATTGTTGTACAGCGGATTTTTCAGCGCAGCCAGGAAATAGGCGATCGATTGTCCCTCGCGCCCGGTCTGACACAGGAACCAGCCGTAATTGTTGTTGAGGTCCGGGTCGTTCGGGGCAAGGCGCAGCCCGCGCTCGAAATACTGCTGCGCGACGCCATTCTCGCGCAGGTCCATGTGCACCAGTCCGAGTACATTGTATGCGGGCGCGTAGCCCGGGTCGGCCGCGGTCGCAACGCGCAATTCCTCCAGCGCAACCCCCATATTGCCGTGTTCAAAATACGCCGAAGCCAGTTCGGTGTGGATGCGCGCCCGGTTGCGCGGATCGCCCGCTTCACCGCTGTGCGTGCCGGTCTCGACCGTATTCGCCTGAGTCGTGGAAGACGACGGATTCTGTGCGCATCCGGCGATTGCGCCGCACGCAAGGGCCAGCGCCAGCGCCAGGTACAAGTCTAATCTCAGCATGGCTGTATCTCCACGACGCGGCGCGTACGCCGGGTTTTGTCCTCGACCTTGCCGGCGAGTTGGCCGCAGGCTGCGTCGATGTCGTCTCCGCGGGTCTTGCGCGTCGTCACCACCAGTCCGGCAGAGATCAGGATATCGGCAAAGCGGCGGATGGCGTCGGAGGACGAGCGCCTGAAGCCGGAATTCGGAAAAGGATTGAACGGAATCAGGTTGATCTTGCACGGGACATCACGCACCAGAGCAACCAGTTGTCGCGCGTGTTCCGCGCTGTCGTTTACGCGGTCCAGCATTACGTACTCGAACGTCAGAAAATCGCGCGGCGCACGGTCCAGATAACGCAGGCAGGCGCCAAGCAATTCGGACAGAGGATATTTCCTGTTGATCGGCACCAGCGTGTCACGCATCGCATCATTGGGCGCGTGCAGCGACACCGCCAGCGCCACCGGGCAGGTATCGCGCAGACGGTCGATGGCGGGAACGATGCCCGAGGTGGACAACGTAACGCGCCGACGCGACAGCCCGTAGGCATTGTCATCCAGCATCAGCCGCATGGCGGTTACCACGTTATCGAAATTCGCCAGCGGCTCGCCCATGCCCATCATGACGACGTTGCTGACCACGCGCTCCCCCTTGGGTACTGCACCAAGTGCTTTGTTCGCTATCCAAAGCTGGCCTATGATTTCGGCCACGGTGAGATTTCGGCTGAAGCCCTGCTTGCCGGTGGAACAGAATTTACACTCCAGCGCGCAGCCGGCCTGCGACGAAACGCATAGCGTGCCCCTGTTGGTCTCGGGAATGAACACGCTTTCCACCGCGTTGCCGTTGCCGACGTCGATCAGCCACTTGCGCGTGCCATCGGCGGCAGTGCTGTCCGCAACAATCTGCGGCGCCTCGATCAACGCGCTTGTGGCGAGTTTCTCCCGCAGCGGCTTGGCGAGATCGCTCATCCTGGAGAAATCCGCCTCTCCGAACTGATGCATCCAGCGCAATAGCTGCTTCGCGCGAAACGGTTTTTCCCCGATTCCGGCGAAAAACCCGGCGAGTTGCGCCGCATCGAAATTAAGGAGGTTGGGACTCATGGCTCGATCGAGAGATCAGCGCGAATAGACGTTCAGGGCGGGAAAGAAATAGGAAATTTCGACCTTGGCCGTATCGGCACCGTCGGAACCATGCACGGCATTGGCGTCGATACTGTCGGCGAAATCGGCGCGAATGGTGCCCTTGTCGGCCTTTTTCGGGTCGGTTGCCCCCATCAGTTCCCGGTTCTTGGCGATTGCGCCCTCACCCTCTAGTACCTGTACCATTACCGGGCCGGAGATCATGAATTTAACCAGATCCTCGAAAAAAGGCCGCCCTTTGTGTACCGCATAGAAGCCCTCGGCTTCGACGCGAGAAAGCTGCAACATGCGCGCGGCGATGAGTTTCAAGCCATTGGTTTCAAAGCGGGAATAAATCTTGCCGATCACGTTCTTGGCCACTGCGTCAGGCTTGATGATCGATAGGGTGCGTTCCAAAGCCATGCAAATCTCCAAAATTTAAGTAAGTAAAAAGCTTAACGTCATATTTTATCAGGGATTTTGCTTTGTGTCGCCTGCTGCATTCCAGCACATTCCAGCACCAGTGCGGCGCCAACTGCAGCGACTCCAGCCGCAGTCGGGCTATTCCTGCCGCTGCCAGGTGATCGCCCAGCCGGCATCGCCGGCGTCTGCCTGCCAGCCGCTTGCCACGCCCAGCCCTGGAACCGCCACCAGCGCATCGGCGCAATAGAGCAGCGGCAGGCGCTCGCGCTCCCAGGGAGGAATGCGCGCTTCCTGCAACAGATTTTTCAGACTTCGTGTCGCACCGCCGGGTCGCAGGCGCAGTTTTTCCCCCCCCCGCCGCAAACTCAGTTTCAGCCCCAGTTCAGCTACCTTGGCACAATTAAGGCCTGTGCCTGTTCCGCGGACCAAATTCAGCGTCCCGCCGAGTTCCGGCAGCGGCCACTCCGGTTTGCCATCCCAGTCTCGCCGCAACTCCTCCGGCACCCCGGCCAGTTGTCGCAGCAGATAGGCGCTGCCCGCATACCGGCGCAGTTCCCATTCGCCCATGACAACACGTACAGCGGCGTCATCGCGCGCATGGAACAACTGGCGCAATCCTTCCTCAAGGCGGTCCGTCTCCGGCGCCGGACAGCCCTGCTGCAGCAACAGCCAGCGCAGGAGATTTTTCGTTCGCGCGACGCCGATGTGTTTTAACCCGGTCAGTAAAAGCTTGTTTCCGGTCACGACGAGTTGCGCATCAGCCTCCGCCAGTTCTTCCAGAATCTGGCTTGCCTCGGCCAGATGCCCGGCGGCGCGCGCCAGCGTGGCGCGGTAGGCGGGAAAGGAGCGCGCAATCACCGGCAATACCCGATGCCGCAGAAAATTGCGGTCGTAGCGCGTGTCGGCGTTGCTCTCGTCTTCTACCCACTTGAGCCTGCGCGCCCTGGCGTACGCCTCAAGCTGCAAACGCGACAGCGCG
>Ga0194060_10000465_pt1 | contig 29578 bp, 32 predicted proteins | sample SepL225m_MetaG_FD_163427 | JGI IMG/M metagenome (GOLD analysis project Ga0194060, IMG submission 163427) | Anoxic zone freshwater microbial communities from boreal shield lake in IISD Experimental Lakes Area, Ontario, Canada - Sep2016-L222-5m | ecosystem: Environmental > Aquatic > Freshwater >...
ATATTTCTCGGTGGATTTTACGGAGAATCCTACGAGCCCGAGTTGAGCGTTTCAACCACCTTGAAGAGGTCCCGGTAAGCGGCAGCAAGTGCCGTCCCGCCCACCGCTCCCGGCGGGGTGAGCTCCAGCCAATCAGCCCACTGGCCGTAGCGCTCCTGCAATTGGCTCACCACCGAATCCAGATCACCATGGACTGTCATGGCATCAACCAAGCCATCAGCCAGGTCGCTCCCCACAAACCCACCCGAAGCGGCCACTTCGTGGAAGTAAGGGACTTGCTGGTACATCGCAAAGGAGGGGCGGAGCATCTCACGCGCCTTCACCGGATCGGGCTCGACTAAGACGCGCACCATCGACGAGCGCTGCGGACGCCGACTCCCCCGCGCCGCCCCTTCTGCAAAGGCAGGCTCCAACACTTCGTGGAGCCACTCCTGCGTATGGAGCCAATTGACCAAGACACCATCAGATATCTCTCCCGCGAGCTTGGCCATCCCCGGACGGGTCGCGGCCAGATGGATGGGAATCTCCTCGCGCAAGGGAGGAGCCATTCGCCGGTAGCCCTTGATCGTGTAGAACTCGCCGGCAAAATCGCACGAGACACCATCGTGGGCTTTCCACGCCAAGCGAATCGCCTCAACGTACTCGCGCATACGCACGAGCGGACGGGCTGGGTCGATGCCGTAATGATCACGATTCCAATGCTCGGGCATCGTTCCCAGGCCAAGTTCATACCTTCCGCCAGAGATCTCATCAACGGTGCTCGCCGCGAGCGCAGTCGTGACCGGCGGCCGCGCCCACGTTGCGATTCCGGAGATGATTCGCGGTTTCGTAGTGAGCGCTGAAACAAATGCGGCGGCGGCGAAAGTTTCATGTGCCGCCTCCCCTACACAGAGCGCGTAAGCACCGGCTTCTTCTGCCGCGGCAATGATGGGGCCGTACTGAGAGAGCGGAATTCCAGCCAAACCAATGGCAACAGCGGCTTTCATCTCGACACTCTCCCCCGACTACGCGCGACGAACGTATTGACCGGTGGGCGCACCTTGTACTTCACCATTGGTGTAAACCACATTTCCGCGGAGCACCGTAGTCTCAGGCCAGCCTTGGACTTCCACACCTTCAAAGGGGCAGTGGTCTTGCGCCGAGAGGAGCATGTCCGTCGTGACGGTGGCCTTCTTGTCGAGATCAAGAACGACTAAGTCAGCATCGGCGCCAATGTTCATGCTGCCCTTCTGTGGCCAGAGTCCATATGCCTTGGCCGGATTACTACTTGCCAACTCAACGACGCGTGAGAGTGAGAGACCGCGCTTGTGGTGGCCCTCTGAGAGCAGCACTGGATAGAGAAGTGCGGTTCCCCCAAAGCCGGGAAGTGCGGGCCAGAGCTGGTCGCCCTTCTCTTCTTCCATGCAACAGGCGTGATCTGAAGCAACCCAAGAAACAGTGCCGTCGAGCACGCCATTCCACAATTCTTCGTTATCCCCCTTGGTGCGGATCGGCGGATTTACTTTTCCGCCAAGTCCACCCTTCTTATCGAGAGTTTCGTAATCAAGGCAGAGATGATGGAGTGTTACTTCAATGCGCATATCCGTCTCTGGATAGGTAGCGCGCGCACGACGCGCTGCATTCAATGCTGGCCCACTTGATACGTGGAGCAAGTTGATATTTGTACCTGCAGCCGCTGCAAGTGTGGTTGCTTCACCAATAGCAACTTCCTCGGTGAGCGGTGGACGGCCATCTGAATATGCCTTAAGAGTTTGCGCATTTCCGTTGGTTTGCACGCGATCGATGAAGAGGCGCATGAGCTCTGATTGTTCGCAATGCAAACTGAGCGAGACACGAGTCTGTGGATTCGCCTTCTGCGCTGCCGAAACGGATTCCATGATGGAGAAGAGATGACCGAGGTCGTACTCCTCACTCATCGTGAAGGCCTTCGAATCGCGGCTGTTGGCCGCGAGGTTAAAGCCCTTGTAAAACATGTAGTACTTGTACGAGGGAATACCGTGATTCTTAACGAGGGAGCCGACCTCATCTACTTGCCCAGCCGTCATCGGAGCCAGGTGGAAACCGACATCGGTATGGACCTGACCCTTCACTGCATCTAGAACCTCAGGGAAGATATCTGCGTAAGTGCCAGTCTTATTCAAATAATGCTGGCCGGTACGGAAGTAAGAAATAACAGTGGTGGCTCCACCTACGAGCGAGGAGCGGGTCTCTTCAAATGCATCTTGTGCAATCGGGCGGTAAATACCGATATGAAAGTGCGCATCGACTGCGCCAGGAGCAACATACTTGCCAGTGGCATCAACCACCTTCTTGCCACCTTGAAGGTCGGCACCAATAGCCGCGATCTTTCCGTCGATAACTCCGATGTCTGCTTTTACTTCACCCGTAAAAGGAATGACTAGAGTTCCGCCCTTGATGACAAGATCAAACGACATGACTTTCTCCTTGCTTATTGTTGTTTTACGAAACGGGATTAAAACCTAGACGACGAGAAACTCGCGCAGTCGCCGCCAAAAGCAACGGAACGCAATCATCGATTTCATTCTTAAATCGATCAGCGGGACCACAGAGGCTAATGACAGCCGCCGGCATACCCGCATGGTCAAAGATTGGTGCGGCAATCGAAGCGGCACCTGCTTGGCGCTCACCGAATGAACTCGCAAACCCACGAGACTTAATAGCAGCAAGTTCATCGCGAAGCTGTGAACTGTCGGTAATCGTCTTACTGGTCACTTGGCCCATCTTGGTTGCCAAGTATTTGTTTTGCTCGTCTGCAGTAAGAAAAGCGAGAAAAGCTTTGGAAGAACCTCCGGCGTGCAGAGGATATGGAACGCCAATGGGAACGCTCATCACAATCTCACGTTCAGGACGAATCTGATCCACATAGATACGCTCGTCGCCGGTACGTATTGAAAGTGTGGCGGTCTCTCTACTCGCAAGGGAAAGTTGTTGTAGTTCCGTAGCCGCAAGCTGGCGCACATCAATACGCGCAAGGTAAGCAACTCCTAGCGAAAGCGATGCTGGCCCCAATTGATAGCGGCGACTCTCTTCAATCAGCTCAATAAATCCTCGCGAGCGCAACGATGCCAGAATGCGGTGGACGGCAGCTTTCGAGAGCGAGAGCTCTTCGGCTATGTCAGTAACACCTAAATGCGGATGATTTGGTCGCGCAAAGAGCAGAAGTACATCAGCGGCTCTTTCAACCGTCGCAATTGTTTGACTGGTGGACTCAACCATTAACTACCAAAGCCAATTTTTATCGGTGGGTCGACGACTAAACGAGTCTCCAAAAATTCCCACCAATCATCTTGAGTGACGCGCAAGTTCTCCCAGTTCGCGTCGCCCTTAAGCGTTGCTAAGGTCTTGCGATACTCACCGAAGCCAGCTTCATCGTCAAAAGAGGCCCAATTTTCGATGGTGTAGACATCCCCCACGAGGCTGTAATACCAACGGACAGACTTGACCATCGGCAGATCTTTATAGAACCAGCTCTCGCGATCTTCGAGCCAATGCCAGAAATCCTTCATATTGCGCCTAGAGTGGGAGCTGAGCTTCATCTTGTAGACGAGATAGATCACTGAAATCTCCTCATTTAAAGGTAGCTCGGTCCACTGATGGCGGAGAGCCTGTTCCGCAGAGCGTAACCCGATTCCGCCTGGTGGTAAATATCTCCGCTCAGACCTTGTCTCGCTACCCCCATTCCCGGTACCGTGCGGAACGTGGTTTCACAGAGTGGAACGCCCTGGTGAGCGTCGAGACCCCTCTCAGTTCACCCCCCGGGGCGTTAGACGGCGTGCGAGTTCTCGATTTGGCGACTCTCTTTGCCGGCCCCATGGCCGCCACTATCTTGGGGGATTTCGGCGCTGACGTGATCAAGGTGGAACACCCCACCAAGGGAGATCCGGTACGCAACCACGGGCCGAGCAAGAGTGGCATTCCCCTCTGGTGGGCGATGCTCTCCCGTAATAAGCGCACGATCGCGCTCTATCTGGGTGACCCGAGAGGCGCTGAGATAGCCAAGAAGATCATCGCCACCTGTGATGTGTTGATCGAAAACTTTAGACCCGGCACCTTGGAAGGGTGGGGCCTCTCCCCCGAAGAGCTACATCGCATCAACCCCGGACTCGTCATTGCTCGAGTAACTGGCTTCGGTCAATTTGGACCGTACTCATCTCGACCTGGGTTTGGCACTCTTGCTGAATCAATGAGTGGTTTTGCCGCAATGACTGGCGAGCCGAATGGTCCGCCGACTCTGCCTCCTTTTGGATTAGCAGACGGGATCGCCGCGTTAGCCACTTCCCAAGCGATCATGACCGCTCTCTATGCGCGCGAAAAGAATGGCGGCAAAGGCCAGGTTGTAGATCTCGCAATCATCGAACCCATTCTTTCCATACTTGGCCCACAACCCCTCATCTTTGACCAACTTGGCTCCGTACAAAAGCGAACTGGTAACCGTTCTGTCAATAACGCACCACGCAATACTTACATCACGAGCGAAGGTAAGTGGGTGGCGATTTCAACGTCAGCCCAATCGATCGCCGAACGTGTGATGCGCTTAGTCGGTCATCCAGAAGTAATTGATGAGCCTTGGTTTGCAAAAGGATCCTCCCGCGCTGAGCATGCCGAATTACTCGACAAATATGTCGGAGATTGGATTGCTGAACGCGACCTACCCACCGTGATTAAATCTTTCGAGGAAGCCCAGGCTGCGGTAGCACCGATTTATGACATCCGCGATATTTTTGCTGATGCGCAGTTCCAAGCGCTCGATACTATTACTACTGTCGAAGATCCGGATCTGGGACCTCTTCGCATGCAGAACGTCTTATATCGACTCAGCGGAAACCCCGGTCGCATCCGCTGGACGGGCCGCAAGCGTGGAGCCGATACTCGAGCCGTATTAGAAGAGTGCAATGCAATTTCACACGAGCAGTGGGCGCAACTCATCCTTGATGAAGTCATCGCAGAGGCGGAGAAATAATGAGCAACCTGAACACGATTCTCGCTGGCCTTTCGGGCGCTCGCATCATCGACCTCGCACAACCCATGAAGCGCGGGATGCCACAATCACCAAACCATCCACCATTTCGCATGATTCTTGAGCGTCGCCATGGAGACATGGTGCGCGCCGACGGTGGTTCGGCATCGAATGAAATCATCGTCACTGGTGGCCACGTAGGAACTCACATAGATGGCCTGTCGCATGTTTCTCACGAAGGAAAACTCTACGGCGGTGTAGATGCCTACGAAGCCCAGGGCGCTGATGGCTTCAAAGTTCATGGCATCGACACGATGACACCGTTTGTTGGACGAGGCGTGCTTCTCGATATCGCGCGTTTGCACGGCGTCCCCACGCTTCCTGCTGGTTATGGCATTACTGCTGACGATTTAACACGTGCCGAGAAAGCTCAAGGTATTTCGGTGCAAGCTGGCGACTCAGTACTCATTGGTTCGGGTTGGTCAAGACGGTGGAGCGAACGGGATGCATTTATCGGTCTTACCGATGGCGTTCCAGGAGTCGACACAAGTGGGGCGGAATGGATCGCCTCCCGCAAAGTAAAGATTGCCGCGGGCGAAACCATCGCCTTCGAGCAAATCACCGCAGGTGCCGGCCATAGTTTGCTTCCCGTACATCGCATTCTCTTGGTCGAACACGGAATCCACATTATGGAAACCTTGAAGCTCGACGAATTACTCGATGCCAAAGTTTCTGAATTTCTCTTCGTGGTTTCACCATTGCGCGTGGTCGGCGCAACAGGAGCTCCGGTGCGACCGTTAGCGATTCTTCCGTGACCGAATACGTCAAGCAGCTTGCGAGGTTTGCGCTGAGCGCACAGATCACCGATGTCATCCGCAAAGATGTCACCGAACGCATCCTGGACACCATCGGTAACTCACTCGCGGGCCGAGCAGAATCACTCAAGAGCGGTGCTCACGAACCAGACCTAGCGGTGGAACGGGCAGTGCGTAGTTGGGGCGGCATCGGGAAATCGATAGTTATCGGTGGAGAAAGTGACCACCTGCCGGCGGCGAGCGCCGCTCTCATCAACGGCACGCTGGCACATGTTCTCGATTTTGACGATACGCACCTCCCCTCGGTACTTCATCCTTCAGCATCGATTGTTCCGGCGGCTTTAGCTGTGGCACAGGAAGTCGACGCCACCCCAGATCAACTCATTCACGCAATTGCAGTAGGTATCGAGATTTGCAATCGCCTAGGAATGGCTTCCTACATTCCAGAGATCAGAAACTCACTTTTCTTCGAAAAGGGTTTCCACGCTACTTCTATCTGCGGAACCATCGGCTCGGCCGCCGCCGCTGCCTACTTATACGGACTTGATGCAGATGGCATCGCAAATGCCATGGGTATCGCGGTCAGCATGGGCGCAGGTGTGATCGAAGCTAACCGCACCGGCGGAACTGTAAAGCGCATTCACTGCGGGTGGGCAGCGCACGGTGGCATTACGGCGGCTGCCTTTGCACGTGAGGGCGTCACTGGTCCCCCCACAGTTCTTGAGGGACGTTTTGGTTTCTTCAATGCTTACCTGGACGGCAAGTATGACCATCACGCGCTCATCGATGATTTGGGAACGCGCTGGGAATTACTCCGAACTGTTTACAAGCCATACCCCACGAATCATTTCACTCATCCTGGAATCGATTGCGCCCTTGCGCTTCGTAGCCGCATCTCCGACCTTGCAAATATCGCACGCATTGATCTCGGTGTGGCCATGCCAGTAATGCGCACTATCGCCGAACCACGCGAAGAGAAGACGCAACCTAAGAGCGGATACCACGCGAAATTCTCTGGCCCGTACACCATTGCTGCCGCACTCACGGGTGGCGGCGGACTTGGTCTCTATCTCGACGATTTCGGATCCGGATGGGACACCCCGCTGCGCCTAGAACTTGCTAGCAAAGTTGAAGTGCATGCCGACGAGCGCGCTACCGAGATCTTCCCTCGAGCCTTCGCCGCCCACCTTAAAATCACCATGAAGGATGGCTCCACCTACGAACACCGCGTCGATGCAAGTCGCGGAAGCGAACTCGCACCACTCACCAGAGAAGATGTGCTCACAAAGTTCACGCTGAATGCTTCGAGAGCGCTCTCTGAAAATGCAGTGAGTGAACTTCTCGCCAATAGCGCCCTCAAGAATCGCGACGAACTCGAACGTTTTCTTAAAGTGCTCTCATGACCCAGAAATCACCATTACTTGTCGCCAGCGTTGCCGCCGCCGGCCTTGGCATGGTGATGTATGACAACACTGCCATTACTGTCGCCCTGCCAGCCATCAGAGACGCTTTCCACACTGACACGAGTTCTCTTCAATGGATGCTCAACGGCTTGAGCCTAATGACGGGCTCCATGCTCCCATTTTCCGGCGCGCTCGGAGACCGTTTCGGCCCTAAGCGCACATTCCGCGCAGGAATTCTGCTCTTTGCAGCAGCCGCATTGATGGGCTCCTTCTCCACTTCAATCGGAATGCTCATCGGTTTTCGCGTTCTACAAGGTTTTGGCGGAGCACTTCTCTTACCGAATAGCACCGCGCTACTGAACGCAAATGTCACACCCGAAACACGCAATCACACGGTGGGATTATGGATCAGCATCAGTGCCACCGGACTCATCGTCGGCCCATTGGGCGGTGGATTGCTTATCTCGCACTTCGGATGGCGCGCCGCTCTCTACGGGCACACAGTCATCGCTCTCTTTGGGGCGTGGCGCATTGGCAAACTCGATGACGGCCCGCGCCGAGAGAATTCTCTTGATTTCCCAGGAATTTTTACCGCGAGCGCTACCGCGCTTGCCCTCTGCGCTGGGCTCATTCAATTCGGACGGCGTCATGCAAATTATCCGCTAGCTACGACACTCATCGTGCTCGGCTTACTTCTTGGCTACCTCTTCTACCGCATTGAACATCGAGTCGAACACCCTCTGGTAGATCCCAGTTGGCTCACTGACGTGCGAACTCGCGGGGTCCTCTTGGCCTGCGCCATTTACAACGGCACTATCGCCGCATCGACCTTCTTAATTTCCGTACTCAGTCAAGATAGCCGCCATCTGTCGCCCCTCCAGGGCGGAATTGTGGTGTGGATGTCTTGCATCCTGATGCCCGTGGGATCACGCATCAGTGGAAGGATCAAAAACGTGCCCGATCTTCGAAAGATTATGTTGCGTGGATCAATTGCACTCTCCGTCGGCTACGTAATAATTGCCGCGCTCTCCCAAGGGCCTTTCTTGCTGATGCTCGCCACACTTTCAATCGCTGGATTCTGTGCTGGATTGCTCTTTAGCGGTGACACCATTGCTATTCTGAATATTCTGGAACCAGCCAAGGCGTCATCGGGCTTAGCAACGTTAAGTTTGGTGCGCCAAATTGGTGCAGTCTTTGGTATTGCTCTCATTGGCTCGGCATCGGAGCTCTTTGGTCGCGCCACTTCGATCGACAACGGAAAGAGCCTGGCTATCGCGCTCGCTGGCGTCGCAACGCTGAGCTGTTACTTCCTCTTAAAGAAAGCGCTTACTGCCACCGTCCACGATTAACTAATGTTGCTGATGGCTTATCTAGATTCCAGGTAGCGCCTTCAACGTCAACAATTTCGACCTCATCTGACAATCTAGAATCCGCGCCCACCACCAGCAACGGCATCTCAGAAGTAGCTTCGCGCAATACACGAGGAGCCTTTGCCGAATACTTCAGAGTTTTCTCATGCGCATGCGTATCTGTGGTTTCGTCAAGAATCCATTTAGGGCGCGCATTAAACCACGCCACTGCCCATGTTTGCCCATCAACAGAAGAGGCAAAACGTTGCCCAAGTGCGGGGACAAAACCATATTCACCTGGCGCATAAACATGCCCTGAGAGATTGAGTTGGCCCTTAATTACGATGAATTCTTCATCGCATAAGTAGTGACCTACCTCATCGCGTCGCCAGCCTGCGGGGAAACGGACGAGGAGAGAGGCTGCGCCACTCTCCGCCGAATCAAGGCGATGCATATCCACGTTGATGTTTGATCCTGGGATAGGAACGTTCATCCACTCGGTGACATCAAAGAGATTTACCAAGATTGACCACCCTTCGGGCTGAGCGGATAACGGCTTCGTCCAGAAGTCGGCCCTTCGCGTCCGTGAGAACTCCACCACCCTGCGCGTCGTAGCGATCAATCATGTCTTGCGCCTCTGCCATTGCCTCAGCGGAGGGAGTAAAGACTTCGTTCACAATGGCAACCTGAGCAGGATGGATGCAAGTTCGGCCGAAGTAACCCATACGTGCATGTTCGATGGTGCTCTGACGGAAAGCTTCGAGATCCTTGAAATCAGTACCCACGGGTGCGATAGGAGGATTAATTCCGGCCGCGGCGCTGCAGAGCACTACATAGGAGCGAGCATAAAGAAACTCTTTCTCGTCCTCGCCAAGTTCGACGCTCATATCAGCCTTGAGGTCATACTCACCAATTTGCATCCGGCTCACACGTGGACCACGCGCTATCTCACGAGCATTGAGGATGCCCGCCGCCGTTTCGACCAAGGCTGAAACGGTGATACTGCGTTCGGGAATGCCAATTTTGCGTTCTAGATTGGAAATGATGAGATCAAGAGCTGCGAGCTGCTCCACCGTTTCGCACTTTGGAAAGAGCAGCCCCACGATCGGTGCCGTTATTACTGCGTGCAAGTCTGCTGAGAGATCGTCTGAGTTATTTACTCTCACCCAAATCTTGTTGGCATGGACAGCATTCTCCGCAATCCAGGCCCCAGCAATCTCACGGCCCTCTTGCTTACGATTCGGCGGTACCGCGTCCTCGAGATCAAGAATCACATAGTCAGCGCCTCTCTCGAGGCACTTAGCTAATCGATCGGGTTGATCGCCAGGGACGTAGAGGTAACTTCTCATCCGATCTGCGTTTTCCCAGAAACGAGCGACTTGGAAATGATCGTCTTCATAATGTCGTTGGTACCTTCACCAATGCTCATCAGCGGAGCATCGCGGTAAAGGCGCTCGACGACATACTCCGTCGAATAGCCATAGCCACCATGGATACGCATCGCTTCTAGTGAAGCTTCAATGGCAACCTCGCTGGCGAAGTACTTAGCCATGCCTGCCTCCATGTCGACGCGCTCGCCGGCATCTGCCTTTGAGGCTGCCCAGTATGTCATCAGCCGTGCGGCTTGGGTCTGAGTAGCGATCGTAGCAATCTTTAATTGAATCGCTTGGAAATCGCTAATTGGCTGACCGAATGCATGACGGTTCTTGGCGTATTCCAGTCCGGCTTCATAGGCCGCTTGTGCAATACCCACACTGCGGGCCGCAATATTGATGCGACCGGTCTCAAGACCAGAGAGCACTTGCTGCATACCGCGTCCTTCAACGCCACCCAGCAAGTTTTCTACGGGTACGCGCACATTATCGAGAACAACCTCGCATGACTCGGTTCCCTTATAACCTAACTTGCCGATATCGCGGCTTACCGTAAATCCTGGAGTCCCTGCTTCCACCAAGATCACACTCATGCCCTTGTGTGCAGGAGATGCGTTGGGATCTGTTTTGACCAAGACGGGCAACGGATTTGCATAGCGAGCGTTAGTGATCCACATCTTGGTGCCGTTGATGACGTACTCATCGCCTTCACGCTTTGCCGTGGTTCGAATACCTTGAAGGTCAGTGCCCGCACCTGGCTCGGTTAAGCCAATGCCCGTACGACGCTTGCCGGTAGCCAACTCTGGAAGATACTTATTCTTCTGCTCTTCGGTTCCGTGCTTGGCGATCATCCAGCAAGAGAGTGAGTGACTTCCCAAAATGCCAGCGATACCCATCCAGCCACGAGCAAGTTCCTCAAAGACTAAAGCGAACGAGACCATATCGATGTCTAGCCCGCCGTACTCCTCCGGAATAGTCATTCCAAAGAGACCCATATCTGCAAGACCTTTGACAATTTCGGTGGGATAGCGCCCGCTCCGTTCCCACTCATTTGCTACGGGCTTGATTTCTTTTTCGACGAAGTCGCGCAAGACTGCCTTAAATGCTGCTTGCTCCTCGTTGAGCGTGAAATCCATCTCTATCCTCCCACTGGTACAAAGAGTGGTAGCGCTCTGCCATCACTCAGGTGTTGCCATTTCAGTACGACCGGTTGATCGCATGAGACCTCGCTACTGCTCACATCTATACGGGACAGCATGATGGGGCCCTCAGCTAGCCGGACCCGAGCAATAATGTAAGGCGCTTCAAATCCCTCTTGTGGTGCACGCATTACTTCTGTCCACGAGTCGATTATTCCTTGGCCTGAAACTTTCTGCCATTCAAGATTTGTGTGACCGCAATGGGAGCAGAGCGCACGCGGATAATGTTGAAATTTACTGCAGGCGACACATTTTTGGAGACGCAACTCCTCTGCACGAGTCCCCTCCCAGTACGGAGCGGAGATGGCATCTTCGATAGGCAGGTAAGGGAATGTCATGAGGCCTTCTCCAAAATCACGGTTGCATGAGTGGAGAAAATACCTCCGGTGCCGTGAGCCAGAGCACGTTTCGCATGAGGCACTTGGCGTTCGCCGCACTCTCCACGAAGCTGCCGTACCGCTTCGATGAGTAGCAGAATTCCATATTGCCCCGGATGGCAGTACGAGAGACCGCCGCCCGAAGTATTGAGCGGGAATGACCCACCCGGTCGAGTCTTACCACTCAGCATTAACTCGGCCGCTCCCCCACGCGGCGCAAAGCCCAAAGCTTCCAGCGTCAAGAGAACGGTGATGGTGAAGGAGTCATATACCTCAACTACATCTATGTCCTGTGGCGTAATACCAGCCATGGCGAAGGCTCGCTTGCCACTTTCAACCGCGCCAGTCACCATCAAATCGTCGACACTCGTCATCGAAGTATTCGTAGTTGCCTCGCCGTAGCCGATTACTTTTACTGCGCGCTTCTTATCTACAACTTTCGTTGTGAGCACAATTGCACCGCCGCCATCGGTAACTAAACAACAATCTGCAGTAGTGAGCGGTGACGAGATGAGGTCTGCACCTTCAATGTCAGCAGGAGTGAGCGACTTAGTGCCATATCGAAATGCCGCAGGATTGAGCAAAGCCCACTCGCGGGCACTGATGGCTACTTCCGAAAGTGCAGCGCGTCCATGGGGTACTTCGTGCAGGTAGCGTTGCGCCGCCATCGCATAATAAGAAAGTGGGAAGAGCGGGCCAAATGGCGTCTCGAATTGCGCCTCAGGCGTGTGATGTTCGATCACCCCACCGAGCGAACGTGATTTTGCCGAACGTTGGTTTGAAGCGAAGGAAATCACGACTGTAGTGCATTGCCCGCTGCGCAATGCCTCCACGGCGCGAGCGACGTAAATTTCAAATGAACTACCACCGGCGAACGAAGAATCGGTGAAACTCGGCACGATACCTAGGTAATCGGCCAACTGTGTTGCCGAGAAGCGCGAAATACCGTTTGTGGCAATGCCGTCGACATCACGAGTCGACAAACCGGCATCAGCAAGAGCGCGAGTAACCGCCTGGCCTTGTAACTCTAGGATCGACTTATTTGTCACCCCTAAATCACACTCGGCGGCCCCGACGATAAAGACCTCTGGAAGAACTCCTTGCATTAGATACGCACCTGAGCTCCCGCTGGCGAAAGGACAAGATGATTATCATCGCCGGCAGTCATCGAGAGCTCTATCGTGATCTCGTTACCTTCTACATGAGTTACCGCACCGTGGCAGGTGATGGTCTCCCCGGCAAAAACCATTGCCGAGAACCGAAAATGTAAACGCGTGATAAATGATTCTGGCCCCAACCAATCTTGTACGGCTTCCGCCAAGATAGCGCCAAGGGCCTGGCCATCAACGATCGGGGCCTTGATCTTCTTCGACGCCAAGAACTCGTTGTCGTAGTGGAGGCGATGCCAATCCCAGGTAGCGCCGGCGTAAGCAATCATGTTGGTGATATCGATGGTGCGCGTGAGGGTCGGCATTTGCGATCCAACAGACAATTGGTGGTTCATCGTGGAATCTCCGACCATATGAGCGACTCTGTGTTCGTTGCCAAGAGTTCATTCTTCTGATTTGTATATGTCGCAGTAGAAAACATCGTCATCATTTTCAAACCCTTGGAGTTGGTCCGCTCCGTGATCGAATCGATCACCCAGGTTGCGGTGATGACATCGCCCTCGACGATTGCTTGATGGAAGTGGTAATCATTTCCACCGCGAACGAGCCGTGTATTTGGAACCTCTATCTTCCAAAGGTGCCCGGCGTAACCATCGGCATCCATAGGAAGGCCGGCGTATTGATTTGTTTCGCAAATCCAAGTGGGAGGTGCGATAACTCCTGAATATCCATGCTTCCGCGCAAAGTCATCATCGGTGTAAAGCGGATTCGCATCGCCAATTGCCATGGCAAAGTAACGGATGCTCGCCTTACCTACTGGCTCAGGAGCCGTGTAGGAGATGCTCTTTCCGACGAAAGCCGAAATTTCAGGAGTGAGCATTTAATACCGCCATCGGGAAGACTTCCAACATAAATTCTGGACGGAGAAGTGCTGCGCAGAGCGCACCAGTGGATGCTGGCCATGGGGCACGCAACAGTGATTGACGTACACCAGCTACTCCACGATATTCAGGAAGCCCCTCGGGGGTGACAAATTCAATAGTAGAGACCAAGTCTGCAGCGGTAGCACCAGCAGCTTCGAGTACTTCCATCACTGCGCCGTATGTCACTTCGGCTTGTGCGACCACGTCACCAGGATGAAGTGCTTCTTGGGACTCCATATCGAGTGATGCAAAACCAGACATATATAAGGTGTCGCCAGCCAATACACCTGGAGTGTAAGTGAGCGTGTCGTAACGCTTCCAACCTGGGTTGACTCCTTTGAGCTCATGACGACTGGCGGTGATGTCGACCGCAACCAAAATTTCAGGATGATGTAAACGACTCATCAAGATTCCGCCAGCTCCAGGAAAGACGCCCGCCCCGCCGAGCAATTCTTTACGCGCGCGCCCGCTCTTGGGATACACATCGCGCGTTGCCGGAGTAGAGAAATCGTAAGTAGTGACGGCTTGACCAAGATTCATGCCGATGCGATCAAGCAGTGCGCCAGCCTTTTCGAGGCAGTAACGATATTGCGCTACAAAATCGCCTTGGTGCACCACATCGCCTTTGGCATCTACTGGAAGCATGGTGGGAAGAAAGACTGAGCCATCGTGACCTTCTCGTACAGCTGACCGAGACCAACCTGCATCCGGTTCGTTGATAAGCGATTTCCCGCCACCGCGCGAGGCATGCACTTCAATTTCAATCAATGCCGCGGGGCGCAATAGGCGCTCAACCACGACGGTCGTCAATGACGGCCGGTGAGCGCCGAACATCGCATCTCGGACGGATTTAGCGGCATCGTAATCAAGAATTCCTTGGACGGTGACGTTCTCAACGACGTGAGTGACATCTGCAAACGTAAGTCCCTCGGCCCCAAGAATTCTTTCAATTTTGGCGTATGCGGTGCGCGTCTGGGCTGTCATATCGCCCTTAACAACCATGCGCCCCGATTCAGGATCATGTTCACTCGCCGAGTGCCCCGACAGAAATGCGTCGTTACCGTGCATCAACCCCAAGGAAAATGTGTAATCGGAGTACTTAAACCAGGGGAAATCGGCAGGGGTTATTGCATGCACGTCATGCACCTTTCGCGAGTAGTTCAAAAGCTTTCACAACTTGCGCAAGAGTGGCCTCAGGCGACTCCAACACATCGTAGAACTCTGCGGCCTTTTTAGGCGTGCACTGCGCGTTGCCCGCGAACTTGTTGATGAGGGCTTGGCGAGTGAGTCGATTCCTCGGTCCGCCTGCGCTCGCGTTGACACCGCCATTGAGTGAGGCTCCGCTCCTGAGCGAAATGCGGGTCTTACCTGCAGCATCCGCAGCCGCTCCCTCTGCTGGAGTCAGATTGATAACGACCTTCTGCGCAAGAGCCGCCACCTCGGGACGATGGATCGACTCAATTGAGTATGTCCCTACCGTGATTGCACCATCAATAATGAGCGCAGCGATTGACCAAGGCAGTGAGAATTTTGCATCGTATGGCGTACGAGGAGCGAGTTTCTCTTCGATCGGTTCACAGACGATTGCAGACGAATCTGGGTGCACCCAGACCTCGATCTTTTCAATATCCTCCGCTGCCATGGCTCCATAACCCACCATGATGCTCTGCACGGCATCGAGTGAGACGTGCGAGAGCTGGCATGCGGGGTATGGCTTGATGGTGATCTGAGTTGCCTCCCAGCGACTCCCCAAATCGGAGGTAACTAAATCTAGGTCGACTTCGCGCGCAGAGAGCGTGGCATAAATGCCATAGCGCCCTTCAACGGCGCTCTCTGGACCAGTCCCGCCGGCGCGCGCCAAGAGCGCTGCGACCACACCATTCATCGAAGCAGTGCCAGGGTGCAACTGCTTGGTGCTCGATCCGGTGTTAAGGAATTCCAGCAAACCTCCGGATGCGCTACCGGCAATGCCGATTGCATTGATGGTTTCCTCACGAGAAAGTCCAAGTAACTTGGCCGAGACAAGTGCAGCGGCGATCGTTCCACACGCATGTGTGGCATGAATGCCTCTCGCATGGAAACCATGCGAAGAGCCCATTGCAATACGTGTGACAGTTTCGAGGCCAATCGTTGCAGCTGTAACCACGTCATCCCACGACGCATCTGCTGATGCGCCAACAGCTATGGCAGCCGGGAGGGAGACAGACGTCGCATGCACGAGACCACCTGCGTGCGTATCATCAAAATCTAGGTGATGAATAAGAGCCCCCAAGGAGAGTGCTGCAAAAGGCGCACTCACCCGACTCCCCCGACCGAGCAATGGACTCTCACCACTCTTAGACGCATAGATTTCTGCCACTGCAGTCGCTGGCACCGCAGTGCGCGAGTAGAGACCTCCTAACGCATCTCCAAAACCATCGTAAAGGTGCGATATGGCGACCGTGCGCACGTCATCAGGAACGCTCTCCAGCGAGAGTGCCCAATCAGTTAACGTGCCAGCAACGCTCATTTACCAAATGCTCCAGCATCACTGAGAGAAGCAATTTTCTCGGGCGAGTAATTGAGCAGACCGCCCATGACTTCATCGAAGTTTTCATTTCGTTGCGGAGCCCGACGATGAACAACAGCTTCGTTGCCCACTTTGACCGGGGAAGCCAGATTCTTCAGCGTTCCATAACGAGGATGCTCGGTCTCAAAGATGAGATTTCGTGCGATGGTATGAGGTTCCAGCATCGCTTGAGCGACATCGTTGATGGGCCCACAAGGAATGGACGCTGGGTAGAGCACTGAGAGCCACTCATCAACTGTGCGCTGACGAATGATCTCTTCAAGCATCGGAAGAAGTGTGGTCGCATTCTTTTGGCGATCGGCAAAAGTGGTAAACCTTGGATCGGATGCCCACTCTGGCTTTCCAATAACTTCAGTAAGACGTTGCCAGAACTTCTCTTTCGCACAACCCACGATGATCCAGCCATCTGAAGCCTCGAATGCCTGAAACGGCACGAGTGATGGGTGGGCCGAATGATGTGTGCGAATCGGAGTAAACCCAGCGTTCATATGCCACACACCTGGGTAGGTGAGCATTCCAATGGCTGCGTCATAGAGCGAGAGATCGCAATCCATGCCCACACCGTCGCGACGAGCAGCATGCACGCCGGCGAGTAATGAAATGGCCGCTACGAAACCGCCTGAATAATCGACCATAGAGAGACCGGATTTGGTGGGTGGGCCATCGGGCTCCCCCGTGAGATCCATCCAACCGGCTAGTCCTTGAAGGATGTAGTCATACCCTGGTTCACTCGAACGTGGTCCGGTCATTCCAAAGCCGGTCAGCGAGCAACAGACAATCTTTGGATTGAGATGCTTCAAATCGTTATACGTGATTTTCATCTTTGCCGGTACGTCGCCGCGCAAATTGCTGTACACGACATCACACACCTTCACGAGATCTTCAAAGACTGCGCGACCCTCTGGGGTCAATAGGTCGATGGATATTGATTTCTTATTTCTATTAAACGCTTCAAAGAAGAGTGAATCTTCTTCGTTGGCATACGGCGGCACATAGCGGCCCACATCGCCACCCACTCGGGGATCTTCAACCTTAATGACTTCAGCGCCGAGGTCGGCCAAGTGCAAAGTTCCGAAAGGGCCAGCACCATATTGTTCAAGGGAGAGAATGCGAATATCTGCAAGCGGTCTCATTACTTCTTTCCTGTCAGTACGGGAATCATTTCAAGAATCTGATTCTGAGCTTTGCGGGTTATGTCGGCAGAGAGGCCATGCGTAGGCGGCGTTAACTTAACGGTGTCTGCAATTCCTTCATATTCCCGGATCCGGTCACGGACTTGCTCTGCCGTGCCGGCCAGAGTGAGCGCATCGACCATATGATCGGGAACAGCGTCACCGAGGTGATCACTAGAAACCCCTGATTTAAATTTCTCAATAATTGCTTGTTGCTCTGCTGCAAGACCGTGGAATTCAAAGAATTCGGCATACGTCTTCACCGTGGCATAGAAACCGATAAGCCCGGCATTCCAACGCTTCGCCACCTTCGGATCCTCATCAATTGCGCACGCGGCCGACACAACTACATCTAATTTCTTACGTGGTCGTCCGGATTTGGCCAGACCTTCTTCGAGCCAAGGTAAGAGTTGCTCACGCATGTATTTTGGAGAGCAGAGTTCATGCGAAATCCAACCGTCACCGATTTCACCCGAAAGTTTGGTCATGACTGGTCCCATCCCCGCGATATAGATAGGGATTTCTGTGCGCACAGGTTTAAACGGGCGTTGGTATCCGCGAATATCGATGTGCTCGTACTCACCTTCAACGGTCATGCGTTCACCCAAATGAGAGTGAGCAATGAAATGTCGAATGATGCCGATTGTTTCGCGCATATGCGCCACGGGCTTTCCCCATTGCGCATTGTGCCAATCTTCATTCAACCGCTGTACGCCCGAACCGATCCCAAGAATGAAACGTCCACCGCTCATTTCATCTACGTCGAGCGCCTCGAGCGCCGTCACCATGGGACTACGCGTAAAGGCAAGGGCGATTGCCGTTCCCACTCCCACCGTAGAAGTACCTGCAGCGAGTGCGGCCGCACCCACTGTGGCACTGCGGTGTAGTTCTGGAACCCAAATCACATCGGCACCTGCCGCCTCTGCTCGCCGACCAGCATCGACAAGCTCTTCGAGCGTCTCGCCCCACGGGCCGTACGTGATCGAGATGCTCATCAGATTTCCAACGGTCCGGTTTTCGCCTGAGGAAAGTACTTGTTGGTTTCGCGAGCAGATTCCTTGTAGACCATGACGGATCGAGTCCAACTCACTACGACATCGCCATCTTGGTTCAGCCCACGAGTCTTGACGGTAACGATGCCGGCATAGGGGCGCGAAGCGCTCTCCCGCTTCGCCACGATGATCGATTCGGCATAAATGGTGTCATTGACGAATACCGGATGAGTCAACTTAATGTCGGTCAATTCCAAATTCACGATGGCATGGTGGCTAATGTCGCTCACCGTCATCCCGAGGACGAGAGCAATCGTGAATCCTGAATTCACGATGATGCGTCCGTTAGTGATGGGGTGGTTCTTCGAAAAGTGTGTGTTGAAGTGGTACTGGTTCGTATTCATCGTCAGCAAGGTAAACCAGGTGTTATCGGTTTCGTTGATGGTGCGCCCGAGCGGATGCTGGTAGACATCCCCGACCGTGAAGGCCTCAAAGTAATTTCCTAAGCTGGGTTCATGCACGGTCATGGACTTGCCTCTCTACGCGACCTCAAAATAAAGGTCTGACAATTGATTCTTCGCTATTCTGCCATAGGCAGTCCGCTGGAACCAGCCTTATGAGTGAGCCTAATGAGGGGAAGACTCTGATGAGCGAGATTCGAGATCGAGCCCTCTGGTGGGAATTACCAGCCACGAGCCTCACCCCCGCCCTGCTGGACCAACTGGAAGATGCATTAGACCAGGTCAGAGCTGATGAAACGGTGCGAGCCATGGTGATCACGGGCAACCGCGAGCACTTTGAATCCATCTTCTCCATCGGCATGAATATCGACTTTCTTGGGGAGTGTTTCGCCGACCCCGAGGGAGTCTTCGCCCCCTTCGTCACGCGCTATCACGAGCTCCTCCATCGAATAGAAGAGCACCCGGTTCCCATTATTGCCGCCGTCAATGGACTCGCTCGAGCTGGCGGTTTTGAACTCTTGCTCGCCTGCGACTTCGTCTTCATCGCCGAAGAAGCAAAGATTGGCGACCACCATTTAGCTAGCGGCCTACCCCCAGGGGCCGGGGCTGCAATTCGCGCTCAACGGGCCATGGGAACGCAGCGCGCCAAGGAACTCTTACTCACCGCATCGTGGCTTACTGCCACCGAAGCCGTCGCAGGTGGAGTCGCCTTGCGAGCGGTACCGCGTGCGGACTTGCATGATGAGATCGCTCGGTTCATCACGAAGTTATTACCGACATCGCGCACGGCAATCGCTGCGACCAAATTGGCACTCATACAAGCCGAACCCACTCGCCCGGGATGTGCTGCCGAACTTGCCCTCTTCGCCGATTTCGTAACACACGATCCGCTCGCTTCTGAGGGATACCGTTCATGGGTTGAGAAGAGGAAGCCATCATGGCCATAACGCTTCGCTCCGGCGTGAGTGAACAGATCGCCATCACTGACGAAATGATTTCTACGCTGGTAGCAACCGGCGGATACCCGCACCCACTCTTTCAAGAAGGCTGGAAAGAAATTGGCATGCGCGGTCGTCCACTTCCGGGACAAGCAGTCTTGTTACTTGTTGGCGGCGCCATGGAACGCACCGGAAAATTCGACCATGCAATTGCACTCCTTGGTATCGATGACGTGAATTTCCTGAGCCCCGTAGTGGCTGGAGATTCGATTCGTCTCGAATGGAGCGAGAGTGAATTCCTACCCTGGAAGAGCCAAGGGCGTGAACTCTTGCGAATGAAGTGGCGAGTGCTCAATCAATTAGACGAATTGTGCATGGAGGCTTCTGCCCGAATGCTCGTACGCGTCATCGCCAAGTAGGCAGTTGTTAACTGCGCAAGGTGCTCGCGCATCAATTCTCCAGCCGCCTTGGAATCTTGATCTCGTACGGCTTCGAAAATTTCTTTGTGAAAACGGGCTACCTCTTCCCACATTTCTTGTGGAGCCTTATCACGCGCGAATCTCTCATCAACAACTGCGAAAATGGGCTGGGAGACAGTGTGCAGCAAAGTGTTATTGGCAGCTTCAAAAATAATATTGTGGAAAGAGCGGTGAACCGTATGATTCTCTGCCGAAGGCTTGTGGCTGCGCATGCTTTCGGCCAATTGCTCAATATGTTCTTCGGTTCGACGCTCTGCCGCTAATTGCGCGGCGGGAACTTCTACAATGGCACGTACTTCAAGCAAGGCTTCCACACTGGGCATATCCCGCGCGAGCGTCATCAACTTGAAGCCAGTCTCTAAGTAACCTGCGATCTCATTCTGATTGGGATGATTGATCCAGCTGCCACCGGAAGCGCCGCGGGTAGTGACAATGAGATTTTGCGATTCTAAAACACGAAGCGCCTCGCGGACCGTTGAACGACTTACCGAATGTTGCGTGGATAATTCTGCTTCGCTCGGGAGTCGCACGCCCTGCGCTAACTCTCCAGCGAGAATCTGCTTGCGCAACTCACCCGCCACACGATTGAAGCCGCGCTCACTCATTGTGAAAAACTTCCGGCTCCTGCAAGTTCGCGAGCGATATGTCGACCGAAAGCAATTGCCGGCATCGCCAACAAACCGCCACAGAAAGACTTGCCCATCGTTGCAGCCGCACCCAACGCCTCTCCTGCAGCGTAAAGCCCTGGGATGATCGATCCGTCAGCCTTACGTACACGCAAGTTCACATCCACATCAATGCCCGAGAACGTAATCAAAGTAACTGCATGATTTTGAATAGCGTAAAACGGAGCCTGTGCAATGGGAGCCGGGAGGTGCTTCCTTCCAAAATCAGTATCTACACCCGCGGCCACATGCTCGTTGTAACGGGCCACGGTTGAGACAAGACCAGCAGGGTCTACACCCATGTGCGCGGCGGTCTCTTCAATAGTATTTCCAGAAAAAACTCCCGGAAGCACATTTGCGTGCGCTTTCAGATCATCAGTACTCCAACCGATCACCATAGGTTGGCTCGCCTCGAGCGCTGACGAATCGAAGAAAGTCCAGAAGGTCATTCCCTCAATGCCGACAAGTGCGTGCTCTTTAATATCGATACTTGGCTCATCTTCTGCAACCCAACGATTACCGCTTCGATCGACATAAATTTCGTGTGGTGGTCGCTCTTTAGCGACTAAGAGTGGACGGTCGTCCCAACGGATACGAACTCCGCCGTCCGGCGACGGAAGACCACCAAATGTCGGAAGGTAAGTGCCAGCCCCAGCGATCGCCGCCCCGACCTCTTCAGCCATGGCGATTCCATCTCCGGTAGAGGTGGGCCACGCCGCAGAAACCAGCGGCGCACCTTCCAATCGGGCAAACATTTCTGGATTAGCACCGAAGCCACCGGTAGCAATGACGACGTTCTTGGCCGTGAAATCACTAGCGGATGTACGCACACCCGCTACCACTCCGCCCTCTTCGATGAGAGATGTCGCCCCCGTATTGAGCCGCAGGTCAATCCCCCCAAGGGCGATGCGTTCGTCAAGTAATCGCTTGAGAACTTTTAAAATTGAGAGTCCGGATTCTGTTCCATAGTAGGTGCGAGCAATTCCGTAGGGTTCGTGTCCGTAAACAATCCGCGGTGCCTTTTCGTGAAATTCGAAACCTTGATCATCTAACCAATCGATGGTTTCAGTTCCAAGGGTTACGGCAAGCGTTGAGAGATCTTTTCGAGCGGTTCCATGACTAATGCGATCTATGTCTGCCAGGTGCGCCGCGTGCGAATCTTCAATTCCACGTTCCTTTTGGCGCTTAGTGCCGGCTCCTGACATATGACCACCAGAAGTGAAGAGCGTGCCACCTACTTCGTGAGATTTTTCAAGCAACAAGACTTTCGCACCGAGATTGGCGGCTTCTACGGCACATGGAATGCCCGTAGTCCCCGCGCCTATAACGATGAGATCGAATTGTGTATTCATGCTCCACTTCCTTGCAGGAGCACACGACCGCGAACTTTAGCCGCGTGTGCATAAGCAGCAACACCATCAGCGAGCGGATGAATGGAATCTATTTCTGGAGCAAAACCTCCTGCGATCACGTCTTGCACAGCAGCTCGCACGTGTTCTGCCAACCCTTCATGAGAACGACGGAGGAGATTGAAACCGATGAGTTGATGCTCTCCACCGAGGAACTTGGGGGCGAGGATGGGCATCATGGCGCCCGAGCTGAACCCCAGGAGGATGTGCTTGCAATCGGGAGCGCCTGCACTCATAGCGTTGCCGGTAATCTCTCCGCCGACAGGGTCGATGATGACATCTGCACCACGACCGAGGATTGCGCGAGCACCTTCCGCAATTGCATCGTTACGAACGCCGCGCACACCATCAATGTCAGCACCATCACGAGATGCGACCGCCATGGTGAGACCGAGCGCACGCCCTACGGCGATACTGGCCTGACCCACCGAACCGGTACCACCGAGAATAAGGAGAGTATCTCCGCTCTTTACTTTGGCGATATCTTGCAGAATCGAACGCGCAGTGGCGAGCGAGGTAACCGCTGACGCGATGGCAACATAATCGCAACCAGTGGGGATCGGGTGAAGCGCCGATTGCGGCAACGAGAAGCGCTGTGCATGAATGCCATCTCGCGTGAGACCGCCACCCACACTTTCCGCGAATGCAAAGTAGTGATTGCCGTCCGCGTCCTTTGCTACCGCCGCTGTCCCAGGAATCAAGGGCCACGGTTTGGCCGGCGGGAAGAAGCCAGCAACTACCTGCCGGTCGAGTGGTGAGATCTGGGAAATGACCAGTTCAAGTTCGACCTCTCCGGGAATAGCAGGGGAACCGAGGCCAAGAGTGAGCTCATTGGCGGCAGTTGCGATGAGGGCGGAATTGTCGGACACAGGAGGAGTTAACGCCCTTGCACCCCCTCTGGGCAAGTACCCCCTCTTCCTAGTAGATTCTCCGACATGTTCCACGAGGCGGAATGCCGTTCCGCTCTAAGCGCCCTTGAGGCTTTCATGGTGGCAATCGAAGCCCGTGAAATCCCCGGTGTCTTAAACGGCTACGAGCAGAGCGAAGAGGTCTATGTCTTCATCGAGGGGCCTCGCTGGGCGAGCCACGGTTATGAAAATGTGGCCCGCGGGTGGAGCGCCTATCAAACCTCGCCGATGGGAGTCACTGGTCATCGCTGGATCGAAGGTCCCGAGATGATCGGCAACGAATCGTTGGTGAGCATTCAGGGAATTCTTGATCTCGATTACCAAGCACATGGCAAAGCAGACATGCTCCGCCTTCGATTCACCTGGGTGCTGCGCAAAGACGAGACGGGCAAGTGGGGAATTGTGCATGAGCACGCTTCCCAACCACTTCCCGATCCATATGGCGCCGGCGATTGGGTTACTCCAGCGAGTAAGTCATGACTTTTGTCGGCGCGAAGAACAAACCATTTACCGAAGAGCGAACTCACTACCGGGCACTCGCTCTGCAAGCGCGCACCGAAGCTGTCAATAATTGCAATCACGAAGAAGCCCGCGCTGCGATGCTCTCCTCGATCTCGCGCATCTCGGCAAATATCGGAGCCGCTAACGCCTTTCTCGGCGGAGATATCAAACTCGTCGTGCTCCCCGAGTACTTCCTCACCGGTTACCCCATGGGCGATGCAGTGCCTGCATGGAAAGAGAAGGCGGCGCTCGATCCAGCAGGAGTCGAATACGAAAAATTAGGTGAAGTGGCTCAGAAGCACTCTACGTTCCTTTCCGGAAATGTGTACGAGAGCGATCCCAATTTTGCCGAGCTCTACTTTCAAACATCTTTCATCATCGACCCGAGCGGCGAAGTAGTGCTCCGCTATCGCCGCTTGCACTCCATGTTCTCCCCCAGTCCCTGGGATGTATGGGATAAGTATTTAGATCTCTACGGCATCGATGCAGTTTTCCCCGTAGTAAAAACTGAAATCGGAAATCTCGCGGCTATCGCCAGCGAAGAGATTCAATATCCAGAACTTGCGCGCGCCTTCGCGCTACGGGGTGCCGAAGTGCTCGTGCACTCCACGAGTGAAGTGGGCTCACCTGCGCTCACGCCCAAAGATGTTGCAAAGCGTGCACGCGCTTGGGAGAGCGGCTGCTACTTGGTGAGCGCCAACTCAGGCGGCCTTTACGGATCACCCGTGCCTGCGAATTCCACCGACGGAATGAGCAAAGTACTCGATTACACCGGACTCGTTCTTGCCGAGGCGGGCTTTGGCGAATCAATGGTGGCAAATGCCGCTATCGATCTCAGCGCTGTGCGTCGCCATAAAGCCAAACCCGCCATGGGAAATCTGCTTGCGCGCACCAAGACCGCGATGTGGGCTCAAGAATATGCGCGCCACAATGTCGATGCTCCGAATGGTCTAGCCGACGCCACTGCAGAGCGTTCTTACTTTTTATCGCACCATCGCGAGGCTATCGAAAACTTGGCACGAAATTGGGAATCGAAGTGAGCAATCTAGATGCAGGCGTGCAAGTAAGGAATCCTCGCACCGGCTTGAACGATCGCCCACTCGAGGCTCCCTCGCATGAGGAATTAATTGCTCTCACAAGTCGCCTCCGGGCAAATCAAAAGCGGTGGCAAGATGCCGGTCCAACACATCGCGCCGAAGTACTCCTTCGGTGGCGTGATGCACTCATTGCACACAAGGACGAACTTGCTCAAGCTCTCACCGAAGATACGGGTCGTCGAACCGAGAGCAGCATTGAAGTACAAGTGAGTGTCGATGGCTTAAAGCGCTGGGCCGGTCAAGTTGTCGAACTGCTCGATGAAGAAACCATTCAACGGACCACAATGCCTGGTGTCTCAGTAGCCCCTTCCATACGTCCATACCCACTTGTGGGAATCATCAGCCCGTGGAACTTCCCACTCCTTCTTGCATTGATTGATGCCATCCCAGCACTTGCCGCAGGGTGCGCCGTCATCATCAAACCCAGCGAAATCACCCCGCGCTTCTTAGCACCTTTGGAAAAGACACTCATCGATGTTCCAGAGATCGGTGAAGTCGTTGGTCTCATCGAAGGAGCAGGCGAAACCGGTGCCGCGCTGATTCCGCTCGTTGATCTTGTCTGCTTCACCGGAAGCGTAGAAACCGGCCGCATCGTCGCAGAAAATGCCGCCCGCAATTTCATACCCGCATCACTTGAATTAGGCGGAAAAGATCCAGCAATCGTGCTGCCAGGCGCCAACCTAGATCGCGCAGTTCCCGGAATTCTCTGGGGCGCCACTGCGAACTCCGGACAGAGCTGCCTTTCGATTGAACGCGTCTATATTCACGAATCTCTTCACGATGAATTTGTTTCGCGCATCTCCCCCATGGCTTCGGCGCTCGGCGTTAACTACCCGGATCTTGAGGGACGCGGCATTGGCCCCATGATCGCGGAAGACCAAATTGCCACTATTCAAAGTCATCTTGAAGATGCCTACGCCAAAGGCGCAGTGGCAACTGCTGGCGGGGAATTAAAGATCCTCGGCGGCGGTGCCTATCTCGAACCAACCATCCTCACCAATGTAAATCACTCGATGAAGGTCATGACTGAAGAAACTTTTGGACCGATTATTCCAGTCATGAAATTTACGAGCGATGAAGAGGTACTCTCTCTCGCCAACGACACGATTTACGGCCTCTCAGCTGCCATCTTCGGAGATGAGGAACGCGCTAAGAAACTAGGACGACAGATTGATGCGGGCGCAGTAAGCATTAATGATGCCGCGCTCACCGGAGTCATGCATGAGGGCGAGAAACAAGCTTTCAAACTCTCCGGAATTGGTGGCTCGCGAATGGGTAAAATTTCTATCCGACGTTTTTATCGTCGACAATCGCTTTTAATTAATTCATCAACCGGGCGTGACCCGTGGTGGTGGCCAGAGAGTTGAAATTAATTATTATTTCGATAGATTATGCAAGTTAGTTTGTATCCAAAGTATCGGAATCGTCACCGAAGGGATCATCATGGGAATCCGCGAAGAGATGCCATTGCTGGCACGCCACGAAGGTAAGTGGATGGGTCACTACGTCTGGGTTGATCAACAAGGAAACTTTGTGGAGCGCCATGAGGCCCGCCTCGAGAATTCATTCCCTGCCGAAGGTCCTTACGAGTACTACCAAATCAATACTTACGATTACGACGATGGTCGCCATGAAGTGATTCACTTTCCGGCCAAGTACAAAGACGGGCAACTCTGGTTTGATACCGATCGCATCACCGGTCGCGCTTGGGAGGTTGACGAAAACACCATGATGCTCACCTGGGTGCGCAAGGATGATCCCAGCGGCTACTTCTACGAGATGATTCAGCTCGACGCCACCGGCAATAAGCGCTCACGTGTCTGGCAATGGTTTGAAAATGGCATCTGCACCAAGCGCACACTCATCAATGAAGAGCGGGTTGCTTAAGGATCCCATTGCTCGCTGATAAGGTCACTTAGTGACTAAACGCGAGTTTCTGCTCTTCTCCGCGCTCTGCCTGATCTGGGGTATTCCATACCTCCTCATCAAGGTGGCTATTGCTGACTTCTCCCCCATCATTGTGGTCTTTCTCCGCACCGCTATCGCGGCAGTTCTCCTGATCCCATTTGCTGCCAAACGCGGCGATCTCATGCCGGCCATTAAGGCATGGCGATGGGTTCTGGTGTTCGCCGTTCTGGAAATGGTCGGCCCCTGGTGGTTACTCAATGATTCGGAAACCCGCGTCTCTTCTGGCTTTGCTGGCCTCATGCTTGCCACCGTGCCGCTGACCGGAATCATCGTCAATTTCTTAATGGGCGATAAGACGGTTTTCCAGAGCCGCCGACTCATCGGCATGGCGATTGGATTCATCGGTGTTGTGAGTTTGGTGGGGCTCGATATCAACGCGGGCAGAGTCGATACGCGATCTATCGTGCAACTCATACTCGTGGCCTTTGGTTATTCACTCGCGCCAGCAATTGCCGCTCGTAAATTACAAGGCGTCTCCATCATCGGGCTGGTGGGAGTCTCCGCCGCGATGGTTGCCATCATTTACGCTCCTACTTCGATCATGACCTGGCACTCAGTCCAACCGACCACTCAGGGGATACTTTCAGTCATCGTCCTTGGTGTGGTTTGCACGGCTACGGCCTTTTTGGTGCTGTTTGAGCTCATCAAAACCATTGGCCCTATTCGCGTCACGCTTGTTACATACGTAAATCCAGCCGTGGCAATCATTCTGGGAATAATTTTCCTGAGCGAGAAGATCACCACTGGAACCCTCATCGGTTTCCCACTCGTGCTGATTGGTTCATACCTTGCAAGCAGTAAGAAGAAAGAACTAGCTCAGTAAGGCGTCACTCTTCTTTATCAATGAGCGACAGAAGGCACCCATCTGCTTGGCATCATCTATATACATTGACGGCTTGAAGCAGATGGTCTCAAAACCTGCCGCCACCTTCGCAGGAAGTGGCTCAAGAACTTGGTCTAGATCAAGAAGTGAATCGGGCGTTTCAAACTTTCCATTGATCCCACCCACTAATTCGATATCCGAGAGTGAACGCCCCGCCTCCTCGAGCCCGCTCTGCAGCGCGTCCATATCAGCGCTAGAAGGAACACCCAGCGGATTAAAACCGTGCCCGTACTTGACGAGTCGGCGCAGTAGCGGAGCATGCATATCTTGCCCGCCGAACCAGAGACGAGGCCCATCGAAACGTTGCGGTCGTGGCTCTACCCAGACGTCCTCGAAATTAAAGAACTCGCCATGGTGAGTCACCGGCCCAGGTTGCCAGCACTTAGCGAGCACTTCGAGCTGTTCATCAAGAATTGCGCCGCGGCGATTAAAGGGAATCCCCAATGCTGCGTATTCATCCTCGTGCCAACTCACCGTCGGCAACATGACGAACCGACCTTCCGAAAGCCGGTCGAGAGTTGCGATCTCTTTTGCAAGTAAGAGCGGGTGACGTAACGGCGCGATAATCGCACCTCCGACAAGCCTTAATTTTTCTGTCACAGCAGCGATAGCCGAGAGCAACACAATTGAATTCGGCCATGACATATCTGGCGGTTGATTTCCAGGATATGCATATTCTCGCGGGTTAGCCATCACACCATTCGAGCCGGCAGAGCGTCCCAAAACGATGTGCTCGCTCAACATCACCGCATCAATGCCGGCACCTTCAGCCTCTTGGGCGATCCGAACCAGAGCTTTCATGTCGTTAGGGTCAACGATCGTCCAGTTCTCACTCAGGACGAGGACCCAACGAACTTTGCTCATAATTACCGCTTGCCTCTGATCAGTTGATAGATCTCGCCGCGTAGATGTCCGAAATCTGGATGAGCTCGTGTTTCGACCTGATCTCGAGGGTACACAAGGGGGACTGCAATATCCGCCGCTACACGTGCGGGTTTACCCGTGAGCACTAACACACGATCGGCTAAATAGACCGCCTCATCCATGTCGTGAGTGACCAGCAAGGTGGTGATTCCAAAGTCATCTCTCACTTTGAGAACTAGATCTTCAAGATCTAGGCGAGTTTGCGCATCTACTGAGGCAAATGGCTCATCCATCACGAGAATGCGAGGGCGACTAGCAAGGGCGCGAGCAATCGCAACGCGTTGTTGCATTCCCCCTGAGAGTTGCCATGGATAGCGAGAACCATTTCCCTCCAGCCCCACTTCGATAATCGCGGATTGAACTCGTTCCCCTCGCTCATCTTTGGCAATTTTCTTTAACTTCAATGGAAGTTCAATATTCTTCTCCACCGTTAGCCAGGGCATAAGAGAGCGCGTGTACTCCTGTAATACGATTGCCAGATCTTCAGGAGGAGATGTGACTTTCTTCCCATCAAGCAAGATCTCGCCACTAGTAACGGGCGTTAAGCCAGTTAAGAGGCGAAGGAGAGTTGTTTTTCCCACACCACTGGGACCCACAATTGAGAGGAACTCTCCCGGCTCCACAATGCAACTAATGTGATCTAGTACGTGCTTATCTGCTCCGTGTCCCGTATAAGTTTTCGTCACGTCTTTAAGCTCGAGGCGTGCTCCGGTGCGCATAGGGTGGGTCATGAGGTGAGGCCTTTCTGTCCGCGATACCAGCGAAGGGCCCGCTTTTCTATTAACTCGAATATTACGTTGAAGATGTAACCCAAAATTCCTAGCATGATGATGCCAGTCCACATATCAATAATCATGAATGATTGTTGCGCCTCCACCGTGAATGCTCCTAACCCTCGAAAAGCACCCAGCATTTCGCTCACGATCATAACTATGAATCCCACCTGCAAACTCACTTGAAGACCCGACGAGATCATCGGTGCCCCGCTTGGAACACGCACTCGCCAGAGACTCTGAAAAGATGAAAATCTAAAGCTGCGAGATACGTCCAACAGCACTGCATCAGAGGTACGCACCGCTTCGACTG